>Ga0209611_10000033_pt1:2500-131090 | contig 131090 bp, 122 predicted proteins | sample S1TSphgellanicum_3_FD_187693 | JGI IMG/M metagenome (GOLD analysis project Ga0209611, IMG submission 187693) | Host-associated microbial communities from peat moss isolated from Minnesota, USA - S1T2_Fc - Sphagnum magellanicum MG (SPAdes) (version 2) | ecosystem: Host-associated >... | reverse complement strand
TGTCCATTGACAGGACGGCATTGTCGGGGGCAATGTTGGGGCAACTGGTCAGGAAGACCATTCGTATTTCGGAGTTGCCCCGATGCGGCTCTCACTCGCGAAAATTCAGAATGCCACCGCTCAGAAGAAAACCGTCCGCTTGTTCGACGGCCGCGGCCTGTATCTGGAGATCGCGCGTTCAGCGAGCCGTTGGTGGCGTTTCAAGTATCGCTTCGCCGGCAAGGAGAAGCGGATTTCGCTCGGCGTGTACCCGGACGTCGGATTGAAGAAGGCGCGCGACCGGCGCGACGAGATGCGCAAGTTGGTCGCAGATGGCATCGATCCCAGCGCCGTGCGCAAACTGCAAAAACTCATGGCCCTCGATGCCGCCGCGAATACCTTCGCGGCGGTCGCGCGCGAGTGGTTCGAGAAACACTCGGCGAACTGGGAGGCAAGCTACTCGGTGAAGCTGCTAGCGCGCCTCGAAGCAAATATTTTCCGTGGCTGGGCGACCGCCCGATCCGCGACATCAAGCCGCCAGAGCTTCTGTCCGTGCTGCGCCGGGTAGAATCCCGCGGCGTGCTGGAGACCGCGCACCGGTTGATGAACTATTGCGGCAATATCTATCGTTACGCTGTCGCGACGGGGCGCGCAGAACGTGACATTTCGTCGGATCTGCGCGGCGCGTTGCCGCAGAAAGCTTTTCGTTTCCAGGATGCGGAAGCTAAGTGCTCGCTAACTGATATACGCACCAATCTAGTCCGCGACCTGCACCGGTTTGAATCGGCTCTGGTCCACGCGAGGATATCGCGAACCTATGATCGCGTTCGCGCAAGCATGCAACCACAAGTTTTTTTGGCAGACTCATCTGCATTGCACATTCGTGTCGAACGAGTTATACACAGCATATAAATAGGGAGATGTTCATGAATGCACGAACAGTCAGAACATTCATTGGTGCAGTGGCAATGGGCATAGTCGCCGTCGGTTCAAACAGTGCTCTCGCACAGGTGACAGGCACCCCAACCGGTCTTATAGCGGCCTCCTTAACCGAGAAGGTTGTCAATAACACCGATACTGATACAAGCGGGGGCAACTTTCAGACCATCACTAACGGTTATGCAAGTGCCACCGCTTCATTTACCGGCGATGACGGGTCCGCGTCGGTCTCTATCAAACCAGGCTATTCCGGCTTCCAATATGCTCTGGCGACGTCATCATGGTCGTTTTATATTGCTGGCCCTCCGGGAATGATGGTTCCCATTGTTGTGATTGGCCACGGTGAGTTGATGGTCTCAGGCGCTGAGCCAGGTACTATTATTGATGAGTCAAAATTTTACGGCACTTTACCTAGCTTTCTCTACGACGAAGTCGTCACCTCGAACACGCGCGACATTTTTAACGTTGCCTATCCTGGCTTGATCCCCGATAACCAAGTTTACGACATCACCTTCCAAGCTGACGCACAGTCCTTTGGCCCGAAGACGCCGACGATATCGGCTCTGGCCGATCCCGCCGTCGAATTCGCCCCTGGGTTCAATTCCGCTGGCTATTCGATTGTCTCAAGTCCAGCTATTTCTCCGGTCCCCGAAGTGTCGACAAGTTGGCTCTTACTGACGGGCGGTTTTGGATTGATCGGGTTCCGAAAGGTTTTTCCTTCACGTCGATTGTTCCGGTAGCGCGTCCGATTTTGCCTTAGGTCCGACCCTTTCCCGCCTCAGGCAAGTGCAGGGAACCGGCGGCGCCGTGAGGTGCAGTAGAGCGCGCCTAGGCCCGTCAGGATCAGCGCATACGTACTCGGCTTCGGTGTAGAGATCGAGTGCTGCGCGCGCTGCGGTGGCCATCTGAAGATCATCGCCAGCATGGAGGAGCCGCAGCTCATTGCGAAGATACTGTCGCACCTGGAGCGTGCTGCGCCGGAGCAGTATCAGAGCGAGCTGCCGCTTAGGAAGCGCGGGCCGCCGCTGCAGCCCAGCCTGCTGTGAACTGGAGGATGAGTAGCGATTCCGTGAGCGGGAGAGGGCGGCGGACGGGGTCCGCTTGTCCTAAGCTCCAGAGAACGGCAGAGTGGGTGGGTTGCGGGCGGCGCGGCACGCTGAGGTCGGCGGTCAGTCAATGGCCGGGGGCCCTGCGCGGAGGCGCACCGGCGGCCCGAATAGCCCAAGCAAGGCACGCGGCCCCTAAGCTTGGACGCAACATAAGGCTGGCTACGCGCCACACTAGCGTATTGAGATGGGCAGACTTGGTTCGGACTGGTGGTTTGAAATTCCTATCCGCCACAAAGGCGTGGATGGCCGCTTTCGCGGCCATGCCGTGGAAAGATCACGGGGTTTTATATGAGCACCGTCCTCCTCCTCTCCGGCACCAGCCAGGGCGACGCACTTGGCGGGATCGCGCGGTCATTTAAGACTCTGTTCAACGCCGCCGGGTATGATTTTATCGAAATCCATTTCGGGCGCTCCGCCAACCCCGTCGCCGAGCTGAACGCCGCCATCCAGGGTGGCAACATCGAATTCGCCTTCAGCTTCATGAGCATGGCCTCCGACCTCACCTTCAAGGACTCTGCCGGCACGCTCGGCAATCTGTGGGAGCGGCAGCGCATCCCGTTCATCTCGATCTATGGCGACTCGCCGGCCTATTATTTCGACCGGCACGTCGTCCCCGGCCCGAATTTCGCCGGTGTCTACGCATTCCCCGAACATACCGCGCTCCGCCACCGCCTGCCCAAACTCAACGGCCCCGTCACCGGCGCGGCACCTATCCTGCTCGACCTGATCAGCCGGGACGCGCTGGATTTTTCCCGCAAATCCGCCGGCAAGCTCTTGTTCTTAAAGAATGGCAACGATCCGGAGGCGCTCCGCCAAGTCTGGCGCGAGCGGCTGCAACCCGGGTCACTCAACGCCCTGCAGGACATGGTGGCCGTGCTCACCGCGGACCTGGCCTCGCCGCGGCTGAACCAGATCGATGACATCGTGCTGGAATATTGCGCGGCGCGGGACATCGACATCGAACGCCAGGTCAAACTCCGGCTGTTCTTCATCGCGCAGCTCGACGACTATACGCGCCGGCTGAAATCCACGCTCGTCGCGCAATCCCTGCTGGATCTGCCCATCGAGGTCCGCGGCACGGGCTGGGGGCATGTGGATTTTTCGGGCCGGCGCGCCACGCTGGTGGAAAGCTGCGACTACGCGGAATCCCGCCAGCTCATCCGCGAGGCGCTGGGCGTGCTGGACATGTCCCCCAACACCAGCGGCGGCCCGCATGACCGCGTCAGCCGGGCATTCGGCAGCTATACGCTCTGCGTGACCAACGAACAGGATTTCCTGGCGCGGGACGTGCCGGCGCAGAACGCGGCGAGCTTTAAGTTTCAGGCGGAGTCGATCCAGGCGGTGGTGGAAGCGGTGCTGGCGCAGCCGGCGCGCCATGTGGAGCTGGGCGCGGAAATCGCCGCGGCGTATCGGGAGAAAAATCCGCCGGAAGCGGGGATTGCGGATTTGATCCGCATCGCCGAGCTGGTGCGGCTGAACCAGGCGCCGGGCCGGCCGGAGGGAATGCCGCCGTACTTTGTCTGGCCGCCCAAAAGTCTAAGTTAAGCAAGCGGTCGCTTTTTTGAAAAAAAGCGACCGCTTCCTTCCCGCTTCCTTTCGTTTTAAACCCCCCGCATGAACAAAAAAATCTGGGATAAATCCGCGCTTCCCTCGCGCCATGTCACCATCGGGCCGGATCGGGCGCCGCATCGGTCCTATTATTACGCCATGGGCCTCGGCCAGGCGGAGATTGACCAGCCTTTCGTTGGCGTCGCCACCTGCTGGAATGAGGCAGCACCCTGCAACATCCCCCTCTCCCGCCAGGCGCAGTCCGTCAAACGCGGCGTCGCGGAAGCCGGCGGTACGCCGCGGGAATTCACCACCATTACGGTGACGGACGGCATCGCCATGGGCCATCAGGGCATGAAGTCCTCGCTGGTTTCGCGCGAGGTGATCGCGGACTCGGTCGAGCTCACCATCCGCGGCCATGGCTATGACGCGCTCGTCGGCCTGGCCGGCTGCGACAAATCCCTGCCCGGTATGATGATGGCCATGCTGCGCCTGAACGTGCCCTCGGTCTTCATGTATGGCGGCTCCATTCTGCCGGGCCGGTTCCAGGGGCGGGATGTGACGGTGGTGGATGTGTTCGAGGCTTTGAGGCGACTCGGCTGGAGCGGCTCGGAAATGACCGGGCACGGGTTTCGCAGCATGGCGTCCACCCTGCTCAACGGGATGGAATCGGGATGCCATCGAGCGCCAGCTCGCGCATACGGAGCGAAACTCGATTCGCGCGGCCTACAATTATGCTGAGCATCCTACCTGCCTCCCAACGTCGGGGTCGCGGCGTCATTCTGGTGGACTTACCTTGGCGCCTTCATCGGCGGAGCCGGGATGATGCTGCTCGGCACTCTGGCGGCCGCCCTGTACCCGACGAGCGCGGTGCAGGCCGCGGCTGATGCGGTGCTGCCGGGATTCGGAAAGCCGCTGCTGCTCTGCTCGCTGTTCGGGCTCGTGACCATCACCTCGCTCAATTTCTACGGCGCTTCCCTGACGCTATTGAGCGTGCTCGACACCTGCTATCCAAGCCGCCCCACCGTCAAGAAACGCCTGCTCAGCTTGCTCGTCTCCGCAGTGGCCGCGAGCGGGATCGCCTTCGCGGCTTCGCATGACTTCGTCCGGACATTCGGCAAGTTCCTCGCCGTGCTGCTCTACCTGTTCACGCCCTGGACCGCGATCAACCTGGTGGACTTCTATCTCATCCGCAAAGGTCATTACTCGGTGCGTGAGATTTTCAACTCGCGCGGCATGTACGGCCGCTGGAACTGGCGCGGTCTATGGGCCTACGGCATCGGCTTCGTCGCCATGATCCCCTTCTTCAGCACCGGACTCTACACAGGCCCGGTCGCCGCTGCCCTCGGCGGCGCCGCCATCGCCATGCTGGTCGGCCTCCCCGTAGCCGCGTTCGTCTATGTAGTCGCCTGCCGCTCGCTCGACGTCGACCGCCGGGCGGCAGTAGCCGCCGATCACGGCCTCGACTCCGACGCCGCCTGACGTGAAAGTCGTGGAGGGACCTGCGAGTCGGCCCCGCAGATCCACTCCCACTGTCACTAAGCGCAGTTCCCTTAGTGCGTCTTACCCCCCGTGGTGATGGGTATCCGCTTGGTCCGCTCGACGGCCTGAGCACTCTTCGGTACGATCACCGTGAGGACGCCATTCTTGAATGCCGCCTTCACCGCGCTGTCATCGATCTCCCGATCGAGCGCTATCTGTCGCTCAAACTGCCCATGGAACCGTTCGCTGTAGCTGCGATTCTGGGCCTCAGTCTCGAGCTTTTTCTCTCCCCGCAGGGTGAGCACGCCCTCCTGCAGGAGCACCTCCACGTCGCGCTCCTCGAGGCCCGGAAGCTCGGCGGTGACCCGATACTCTTTGTCGGTCTCCTCGACATCCACACTCGGCCACGCACCGCGGCCTCCCCAGAGTCGGGAGTCGTCAAAGGCCCGGAATACATCATCGAAGAGACGATTCATCTCCCGATGCAGACTCACCACCGGGCTTATGGAATCCGATCGTGTTGCCGGGCTGCGCTCACGATCGCCCCGAGCCCAGGGAACAAGATCTCGAACATTCATAGTCGTAACCTCCTATAAGAAAATCCCTAGACGAGGGCCATATAGAGCAGCGTGCGCGGTTTTCAAGGGGATGCTGCACGGCGAAAAGAGGTACGCGGCCAAGCGATGCGGCCAGTGATCCCGTGATTCGCCGTCATGGCTGCCGGGGCGGGGTCTCCGAGCGGCTCAAGAGCCAATAGACGGCGCCGAGCCCCACGGTCGTCCCTGACAACGCCGCAACCATGGACGACGAGGTCGCCTCGAGGTCCAGGATCACGAACTTGCGGCTGATCGCCAGCAGCGCGATCAGAAGAACCGTGCGAACCTGCACGATCGAGTCGCGCCTCATCGCCGTCCGGATGATCGAGTGTTTGAACTCGAGCGCGATAAGCACGGTGAAAATCGCGCCAAAGAGCTGCTGGAAAACGGCATGGTCCAGCGGATCGAGACCACCGCCGACCACGAGAGGAATCACGCGCTGGAAAAGCTGATAGAGCGCGATAACGACGACGATGGCGATCACGAACGAAAGAGCGTAGACGACGAGCTCCTCGAAGCGCTCATAAACGCTCATCAAACGCCAGTAGCGGCGCGTCTCATCGAAGAGCTCACGGGCCTTGTGGTCGGTTTGGTTGGCGTTCATTCCGCCCGACTGTTTGGGCCTCAGCAAGGAAATCAAGGTTAGGGGGACCGCAGCTCACTGGGTCGGCACCGAGTGTCGAGAGTCACGGCCGCGTTGGCACGACTTGAAAAAGTGTCGTCCTTCCCTAGTGACGCCGCTGAAGCGCCGCGCGGTTGCGGCGCCGTAACCTGCTCAACAAAAGGAGGAAAATATGTCGTTCTCATATAAAGCCATGTTGGCCTGCCTTTTCGGTTCGTTGGTGATTGCCGACGGTCGCCTTGGCAGAGAACTCAGCCGCCGCGAAACCGGATGCCCCAGGTCGACCGCGCAGCCACGATTGTGGCGCGACCCTTGCGCGGGATCGGCTACGAAGATGCGGCTCTTGGTTGGCGTCGCCTCCTAGAACATGCGGGTGAACGAATGGTGTCGTTAGGGTTTGGATAGCCAGAGACATAGATAACGTCCGGGGACTGTTACGGCAACCCGCTCCAGCGTAGTCGGGGGCACGACGCTTCGGCGGCCATGGAATCCTGGAACGCGCAGCAATAACGGGACGACGACTGTCCTATTCGTGAACGACCGATTGATTGCGCCCTTTCGCCTTGGCCTCGAATAGATTGCGGTCGGCGATGGCGATCAAATCGTTCATCCCGTCTTCCTTGATTGGGACGGTAACGGCGCCGCCTATGCTCAAGGTCACGTACTGTGCGGCGGAGGAGGTGCCGCGCTCGATTTTGAGATCCTCCACCGCCTTGCGCAGTCGTTCCCCGACAGCAGCCAGAGCACCGGGCTGTATTCCGGGCAATAGGATGGCGAATTCGTCTCCGCCGTAGCGTGACGGCAGGTCCTCCGGGCGTCTGCAACAGCTGCAGATCGCATCTCCGATCCGCCGGAGCAACTCATCGCCCGCCAGGTGACCGTGCGCGTCGTTGTAGGCTTTGAATTGATCGACGTCGATCAGCAGCAGTCCGAAAGGCACCCGTTCACGCCCGGCGCGACGCCATTCGCTCGAAGCGTACTCATCGAAGCGTCGCCGGTTGTTGAGCCCCGTGAGCCCATCCATGTTCGACAGCCTCAGCAGTTCGATGTTTGCCGCCATCAGCTGGCGCTGACTTTCCTGCAGCGCTGCGTACGCCCCATCGCGCTGCCGGCGGCTGAGATAAGCCTGCGAATGATAGCGAATGCGCGCAATCAGCTCGATCTTGTCGGGGAGCTTCACGATATAGTCGTTCGCGCCCACCGCAAACGAATCTCGCTTCGTTATCGGGTCTTCGCGGGTCGACAATACGATGATGGGTATATTGCGCGTCGCCTCGAGGGCGCGATACTCGCGCACCAGCGTCAGTCCTTCGATGCCCGGCATGACGAGGTCCTGCAGGATGATGGTCGGCGAAATGCTCTGCGCCGTCGCCACCGCCTCACTGGGTTGTGAGCAAAAATGAAACACGATATTGGGTTCGTTGGCGAGGGCGCGACGCACCATTTCACCGACCATCAGCTGATCGTCGACCAGCAAAACGACGCTGTTGGAATCATCGACGAGATGCTGCGCGCCTGCTGCGTCGGCTGCCCGACGCAAACGGCTGGTCGGATTGCCGGCGTGGATCTCGACTTGCGTCGGGACGGCGGTCTCCGGATGTATTTTCGGGTGATTCGTGAGCATGTGAATGAGTTCAACCTTTGGGCTTATTTCTGAACCTGTCGACGAGGCGCTGTGCGATACGTTCCAGCGGCAGTACATCGACCGCGGCGCCGAGGCTGGCGGCGGCCTTCGGCATGCCGTAAACCGTGCTCGTGGCCTGATCCTGAGCGATGGTGTAGTGGCCATGGTCGCGCAACGTCTTCAACCCCTGCGCACCGTCCCGGCCCATGCCCGTCAACAACACACCCACCGCCTCACCAGTCCAGTGTGCGCCGACGCTGTCGAAGAAGACATCCACAGACGGCCGATAGGACTGCTCCAGCGGCTCAGGCGTGTACCCGATGCGCTCCGGGGAAATGAACCGCAGATGATCGTTGGTGCCGGCGAGCAACACGGAACCGGTGGCCGGGCGATCTCCTTGCCTGGCGACGCGTACCGGCAGCGCGCACTCACGGCTCAACCAATCCGCCAAGCCGAGCGCGAATCGCTCGTCGACGTGCTGAACGATCACCACGGCGGCCGGAAAATTCTTCGGCAACCCGGACAATACGGCGGTCAAAGCCGCTGGGCCGCCGGCAGAGGCGCCGATGACGACCAGCCGTTCCGGTCGAGTGATGGTCCCGGAATCGCTGAAAGTGTCCACGTTCGGCAGGCGCGTGCCCAAGAGTTTCAGGAGGGTGTCGATCTTGTGCAGGAACGCCGCGGCGCTCTCCTGCAAATCGCCGAGACCCAATACCGGCGTGTCGACCGCATCGATCGCCCCATGGCCCATGGCGTCGAACACGCGCGCGGCATGAGCACCGACGCTCGAGGTCACGACCAGGATCGCACAGGGCGTAGCAGCCATGATCTGCCGGGTCGCCTCGACTCCATCCGTTCCCGGCATGAGGAGATCCATGAGCACGAGATCCGGTGTTTCACGCTCGCACAGGGCAACGGCCTGAGCGCCGTCGCGCGCGGCCCAGATCACCTGGTGGTCAGGCCGCAGTGCGAGTACGCGCCGCAGTGCCTCGAGCGCGATCGGCGAATCGTTGACGATGCCGATCTTCACGGTTGCCCGCTGCCGATCAAATCCACGACGGCATGCAACAGGCTCTCGTCGTGAAAGCTGCCTTTGGTCAAATAGTAGTCGGCACCGGCATCGAGTCCGCGGCGCCGATCCTCGGGGCGGTCCTTGTAGGACACAATCATCACCGGGAGCGACTTCACATGAGGATCTTTCTTGATGAGCGTTACCAGCTCGATGCCGTCCATACGCGGCATGTCGACGTCCGTGATGACCAGGTCGAATTGGGCCGTGCGGGCGGCGTTCCAGCCGTCCATACCGTCGACGGCAACCTCGACCTCAAAACCGCTGTTGACCAGTAGCTTTCGCTCCAGCTCGCGCACTGTAAAGGAGTCCTCCACCACGAGCACGCGCTTGCGCTTGCCACCCCTGGCGCCCGATGTGTCGCGCACGACGCCGCTCAAGGTCCCGGCACCGGCCAGCTTCTCGATGGAACGAATGACATCCTCGACATCCAGAATCAATGCCGGCGAGCCGTCCTCCGTCAGGGCGCCGGCGGCAATATCCTTGATCTTTCCGAGTCGCGGATCGAGCGGCTGTACGACCAGTTCGCGCTCGCCGAGAAAGCGATCGACGATGAGCCCGTAAACATGAGTGGCGTCGCCCAGAACGATCACCGCCAGTTCGTCGGCCGTGGCCTGTGGCGGCGCCAGCCCAAGCAGCTGATGCGCCGTGACCAAGCCGACCGAGCGGCCATCCAGATTGAAATGTGCGTGCCCTTCCAGCCACTCGACATCGCCCTGGCCGAGCTTTAGGACGTGCCGGATGTACGCGAGCGGCACGGCATACGCTTCGGTGCCCACTTCCACGAGCAGCGTGCGCGCCACCGACAGCGTCAGCGGCAGTTCCAGCTGGAAGCGGGTTCCCTGGCCACGAAGTGTGATGATGCGCACCGTCCCGCGGATCTGCTTGAGCACATGTTGCACCACATCGAGTCCGACTCCACGCCCGGAGATGTCCGTGACCGCGTCCTTCATCGAAAAACCCGGCAGGAACAGGAACTCGAGCAGCTCGGCGTCATTCAACTTGGCGGCAATCTCGGCATTCGAGAGCTTGCGCTCGATGACTGCCGCCCGCAGGCGCTCGAGATCGATACCCCGGCCATCATCGGCGACGGTCACTTGCAGCCGTCCGGCGTTGTGCCGCGCCTCGATGCTGAGCACGGCCTCGGCGGACTTGCCGGCGGCGAGGCGCTCTGCGGGCGGCTCGATGCCGTGGTCCAGCGCGTTGCGCAGCAAATGGCCAAGCGGCGCGTCGAGCTTCTCGAGAACATTGCGGTCGACCTGAGTCTCTCCGCCGGCAATGTCCAGCCGCAGTTGCTTGCCGAGCGTACGTGCGAGATCCCGCAGCATGCGCGGAAAGGCCTGCACGCCATCGGCAAAGGGCCGCATGTGGCAGGCCAGCGCACCGTCGTAGAGCCGGTGCGATAGATGCGCGGCGCGCCGGTCAAAGGTGTCCATTTCGACCAGTCTTTCCGCCAGGAATTGCTGACAGTCCACCGCGCGGCGCTGTGCCTCGGCGAGTGCCGCCTGTGCCTTGTCGCTCGAGGGCTGTTGCGACAACTGTTCGCGCAGGCGATCCAGGGCATGCTGCAGATCATTTTGAAAGCGTTTCAGACGCAACAGCGAATCCGTAAATGACTTGAAACCGCGCGATTCCACCAGCGACTCGCCGGCCAGCCCCAACAGGCGATTCAAATTCTCGGCCGTTACCTTGAGCACTTCGCCCTGCGCTGCCTCCCGGGCAGTGCCGGCCACGAGCGCCGCGGGGAGGCCGCCATCTTGCGGCCCTCCTCGCCTGACATTGCGCACCGCCGCACTTTCGGGTACTCCGCTCAACGCGTCGAGAAACTCCTCCACTTCGACGGGCCTTTGCGTCTCCCAGCGGCCCATGTCCTGCTGCCCCGTGCGCGCCATCTGCTGTAGCAGATCCACACCGCGCAACAGCTCATCGATGTGCCCCTGGTGCAGTGCGAGGCGTCCTTGTTGTGCACCCACGAAACACTCTTCCATCGCGTGGGTAACGCTCACGCCGGCGCCCACTCCGACGATGAGCGCTGCGCCCTTGAGCGAATGCGCCGCGCGCATGCAGCGCTCGAGATGGTCCGCCGCGACGGGATCGCGCTCGAGCGCCAGCAGTCCTCCCGTCAAGGATTGGGCTTGGGCGTCCACTTCCATGCGAAAGAGATCGAGCATCGACGTCTGGCTGAGGTCCTGGGCATTCATGCGAGAGCCCGTTCCACGGCGGAAAACAGCAGTCGTTCATCGAGCAGACCGGCGGAGCGATCGCCCAGCGGCAGCAGCGCCCGCGTGTAGGACGTTCGCGCGCGCGAGACCGTCGCGGGAATATGCTTGAGGTCGCGCACGCGAAAGCGCGCCATGCCCTGCACTTCATCGACGGGAAACACCACGGCGGCCGCCGCGTGCCGTGTCACCAACAGCCGCGGCACCGCGGCGCGGCGCCGCACTTGGGTCGGGGTGCAATCGGGGCTTGCGTTCGCGCCGATAATGACCGCGAGCGAGATGCAGGCCAGCAGCCCGCCGTGCACGTTCACGACCCCAAGCACCGTAGCGTCGCGCCGATGCGGCAGTGAGTGGATCGGACGGACGGCGGCGATCTCCACGCACACCGCGGTATGAATTGCGTACCATTCCGTGCGCAGGCGAAAGACGATGACCGACTCAATCTCGGCGCCCACCGAAAGTCCGGCCTCGGCCTCCGCAGGGCGCGCGAAATGCTCGGTCGCGATCTGCCGCGAGTCCGCCGGCGCAGGCGCATCGAGAAGGGCACGGGCGGCCGCTGAAAATACCGGGCAGTTGCGGCAATGGATGTGCGGCGGCAGCTCCGGACATGTCCGGTCGCCGTGAACGCCAATGCGATTCCAGCAGTCGTTCAGCGCGGTCCGCGACGTGTCATTCACGCCAGCCACCGGCCTTGCGCTCGCCCGCGCTCGACTGACGGTTCGCGCGCTCGAACAATCGTTGCGCGCCGCGCGCGTCCCCATCCTTTTGCAGCGCCACCGCCAAATGAACCAGTGCCTCAGGATGCCGCGGGTCGAGATACAACGCCTTGCGATAGTGCTCGGCCGCCTCGCGCACCCGCCCGGCGGCATCGTGCAGCAGCCCGACCAGATGAAAAACCTCGGCCGATGCGGGCTCGCCGTGCATATTGAGTTCGCAGCATGTCAGAGCCTCGACGAGCTTGCCCTCGTTTGCAAAATGGCGCGCCTCGTCGATCCAATGTTGGGTTGCGGAACCGGTCTGGTTGGCGGCAGCCGGCTTGGGCTGCGGTTGCTTCGCGGCGACGGGCTGCGCCGCGACGACGGCAGCCGCCGGTGTTGGCCCGGCCCGCCGTTGCGGCGCCGAAGCGCCCGCCTGTCGAAATGCGAATGCAAGCGGGATCCCGGCCGACACAAATCCTTGATCGAGCAGCAACCCCGTTTCCGACGGACCGACGAATAATAGACCGGACGGCGTCATCAGCCGGCCGAGTATGTCGATCGCGCGGCACTGAGTGGCGCGGTCGAAATAGATCAGCACGTTGCGGCAAAAGATCACATCGTAATCGTGTGCGCCGTGCAGCCCGTCCGCCGACAAGAGATTGCCGCTCCGAAAGCTCACCTGTCGGCGCACCGCTTCGCTCAACCGGTGACCACGCTCCACCGGTTGGAAGTAACGGTCTCGAAACCTAAGATCCTTGGTGCGAAACGAATTCTTGCCATAGATGCCCCGTTCGGCCCATGCGATTGCGCGAGTGCTGATATCGACGGCGTCGATGTGAAAACGCGTCGGCGGCACGCCGCTCTCGAGCAGCGCCATCGCCATCGAGAATGGCTCCTCGCCGGTCGAACATGGCAGGCTCAAAACACGCAGTGTTCCTTCCACATGTTTCGCGAGCCATTCCTCCCGGACCACACGCACCAATGCGGCGAAGGCCTCCGAATCGCGAAAGAACCATGTCTCCGGGATGACAATGGCTTCGATCAGTTCCTGTAATTCAAATTCGGAGGCGCACAGCTGTTCCCAGTAGGCCTCAAGGTCGGTAACACCCTGCGCGGCGAGCCTCTTGCGCACGGCACGCTGCACAGATCCGGCACCGATCGACTCGGCGTCGACGCCCGTGGTGTGCTTCAGCAGGGCGGCGATTCTGGCGAAGACCACGCGTTCTACCCGGCTTGGCGGAACAGGACGCCACCGACGGCCGCCGGCAGCTCTTGCACCTTGAACCATCGAATCAACCGGTCGCCGTCCTGTGTGACGGGCCCCAGGCAAGGCGCGGTATCGCTCGCAACACCCGAGTCGGCGAAGCTTGCGGATTCACGGCGCATCATTTCAGTTGCCTGTTCGGCGATAAGCCCGAGCAGGTGTTCGCCATGACGCACCAGGATCAGACGCGTACTGATGTGCGGACGCGCGGGCTCTCCGAGCAGCAACTCGCGCAAATCAACCACGGGCACGGAGCGGCCGCGATAATTGATCAGTCCCGCAACCCCGGACGGCGCATGCGGCACGCGCGTGATCCGCAGCAGCGGTAGAATCTCGAGAATCTGCGCCGTATCGAGCGCGTAACTTTCCTCGCCGATTCGAAACGTCAGGAACAAAATCGCGGGCATTGCGTATTGCCTATAGCTTGAAACGTGAGACGCTGGTATGCAGTCCACTGGAGACTTCCATCAGGCCGTCCACGGCGACGGTGGAATGACGCAGCGATTCGACGGTCTGTTGCGCCGCCTCACCGAGCTGTACGAGCGCTTGGCTGATCTGTTCCGCGCCGGTTGCCTGCGCCTGCATCCCCTCATTGACCGACTCGACGCGAGGCGCCAGCGCCTGCACGTGCTGAATGATCTGCGTAAACTGGCCGCCGACGTGCTGAATCTCCTCCATGCCGCGGCGCACTTCCTCGGAGAACTTGTCCATGCCCATCACGCCCGCCGCCACCGCCGACTGAATTTCCTTCACCGTCTGTTCAATGTCGTAGGTCGCCACCGCGGTCTGATCGGCGAGCCGGCGAATCTCCGACGCCACGACGGCGAAGCCCCTGCCGTATTCCCCGGCCTTCTCCGCTTCGATGGCCGCGTTCAATGAAAGAAGATTGGTCTGGTCGGCCACCTTGGTGATGGTCGTGACCACCTGGTTGATGTTACCGGCCTTCTCGTTCAGCACGGCGAGCTTGCTGTTGATCGAGCCCGCCGCCTGCATGACCTGACGCATGGTCTCCCCCATGCGCGACAGGCTGGTTTGACCGCTGTTCGCCAAATTCGCCGATTGATCGGCGACCGCGGTCACTTCACCCATGGTCTTGACCAATTCCCGGGACGTGGCTGAGATCTCCCTGGAGGTGGCGCCGATCTCGGAGGTGGTCGCCGCGATTTCGGTCGCCGTCGCCTGCTGCTCCTTGCCGGTGGCGGCGATGGCGGTTACCGAGGAATTGACCTGGATGCCGGCGTGTTGCACCTCGCCGACGATCTTGGCGAGGCTTTGCATCATTAGTTTGAGCGCCGCCAACAACTGGTCGGTCTCGTCCAGGGCGCGCACTTCGATGTGGGTCGACAGATCGCCGCCCGCAACCTGTTGGGCGGTCCGCACGGCACGCTGCCATGGCCCGGTGATGCTGCGCGAGATCCAGAAGGAGAATATTCCACTGACCAGAGTGACGAGCACGCCGACGGCGATGATCTTCGTACGTCCGCTCTCGTATGCCGCCTTCGCTTCGTCGCGCTCCTTGCCGATCAGCGAGATCTGGTAGTCGGCAAGCTGGTAGATTTTCTCCAGATCCACCAGTTGATCGGGACTCGCCTTGTCAATCAACAGTTTCTTGGCCTCATCCAGGCGATCCGCCCGCACCAGCCGGATGAATTCGTCCTCGTCGAGTACGTAAACCGCCCGCGCATCCATGACTTCCTTGAACAATTCCGCGCCTCGTTCGGTGTTGACCTCCCGTTCGATCGTATCTGCCAAGCCGCGACGCACTTTCCTTTGACTCTCCAAGCCGCTCAACTCGTCGGGAATCTTGCCGCGCTCCAGCGCAAAAACATTGCGGGTGTGCTGCGTGGACTCCAGCAGCGAGATCGCCCACTTATGCGTGTTGACCACCAGCGGCACGCGCTCGTCGGTAAACCTCGAGAGCAACGCGTCCTGCGCCGACAGGCGTGAGACGGCGAAGGCCATGATGCCGAGAACCATGATGAGAATGACGGCAAAGGCCATGGCCAATCTCGTGCCGATCTTCAAGTAGCCCAGAGACATCGTATCGCTCCTCGAGTTGCCGCAGGCGCGGACGTTACCCCGCCGGCTTGCCGCCGAAAGCGTCTTAGCGACGGTTAGTGGCTGGGCCTTACCGAGCGCACAATGGGCGTTCACCATAAGCGCCCCCGATCCGCCCTGCTGCGCCGTTGATCACAGTCCGAAGCGGCATATTCCATAGAAGGTACATCTTATTCAAGAGCGCGACCGGCGCGGTCACGGGCGTGACCGCGGGTTCGCCTGGCGGGCCGAACGCGACTTGGCGCTGCGGGACAGAGGGGTTGCCGGTTACGTGAACCTGGTTGACGAAAATTTGCCGGAAACGGTTTAAGATAAGGAGACGATGCCTGCAAGAAATCTAGCCGCACTCGTGACCGGCGCGTCGCGCGGAATCGGCAAAGCGATCGCGTTGCTGCTCGCCGAACGCGGCGTGCGGATCGCTCTGCACTATCGGACCAACCGTCCGGCCGCCGAGGAAACCGTCGCGGCCCTCCCCGGAACGGGCCATGCGCTGTTTGCCGCAAATCTGGCCGACGCGGCAGCGACGACCCGCCTCTGGCGCGAGGTCGAGGAGCGTTTCGGAGCGATCGATGTTCTGGTGAACAATGCCGGCCTGTTCGTGGAGCACCCGCCGCTGCGAACCGATTATGAATCCTGGCGCGCAGCCTGGCAGCTCACGTTGTCCGCGAATCTCGTGGGGCCGGCCGACCTTTGTTTTCTGGCCGCGCAAAGCATGTCTGCCCGCAACCCGGTCGATGCGGCCTTCGGACGCGGCCGCATCGTGAACATCTCGTCTCGAGGCGCGTTCCGCGGTGAACCCGATGCGCCCGCCTACGGGGCGAGCAAGGCAGGCCTCAATGCCTTGTCGCAATCCCTCGCCAAGGCGCTCGCCCCGAACGCGGTACTCGTTTATTGCATCGCTCCCGGCTGGGTGGAAACCGAGATGGCCACGGCGCATCTGCACGGACCCGGGGGCCGAACGATACTGGAACAGCACCCGCTCGGGCGTGTGAGCCGACCCGAAGAAATCGCGCAGGCCGGCGTCTTTTGTGCGCTCGATGCGCCGGCGGCGATGACGGGGTGCATCATCGATGTCAACGGCGCGAGTTACTTACGCACATGATTGACGCCTGTGACATGCGCCGGGCGATTCAAGGAGGACCTGATTTGCCAAGACTGAGAACGGTACGCGTCCGCGCGGACGAGAGCAGCGGTGTCAACTACGGGGAATTGGCCGATTCCGTGGGGTTTTTGCTGCGGCGTGCGCAACTGTCGGTGCTGGGTCGCCTGATCGGCGCGCTGGCGCCGCTCGAACTGCGGCCGGCGCAGTTCTCGGTGCTCGCGCTCATCGAGGCGAACCCGGATCTGGGGCAGTCGGAGCTGTGCGAGGCGCTCGGTATTCAACGGCCGAATTTCGTGGCCATGCTGGATGAGTTGGAATCCCGCGGCCTCACCAAGCGCCGTCCCTCGCGCTTGGATCGACGCATCAAGACCTTGGCGCTGACCCCGAAAGGGACCCGCGTGTTCCGGCGCGCCGTGACCGTGCATGCCGCGAACGAGGCGAGGCTGCTGAGACGTCTCGGCGCGACCGGGCGAAGTCAATTTGAATTGCTGCTGCAACGCTTGCTCGAGCCTGATTGAATTCGCGTTGACCCAAGCGGTGCGTTGACCCAAGGGTTGCAGCGTTGACCTGGCCGGTGGCGGTGCCTATACAATACGGGGTGCAAACACTCTCCTTACACGTCAACGGCTATCACTTCGATGCATTGTCGGCGGGTCCCCCGGACGGTCCGCTGGTTCTTTTCCTGCACGGATTTCCGCAGTTTGCGGACGCCTGGACCACCATTCTGGGTGCAGTGGCTGCGGACGGTTTTCACGCGGTGGCTGTCGATCAACGCGGGTATTCGCCGCGCGCCCGGCCGCCGGACGTCGTGAACTACGCGATGGATAAACTCGCGGCGGATGCTCTGGGGTTCGCCGATTCTCTCGGCGCCAAGCGCTTTCACTTGGTGGGCCACGATTGGGGCGGTGCGGTTGCGTGGGCTGTCGCCGCGACACAGCCGGAGCGATTGCTGACCTTGACGGTACTCTCGACACCGCACCCTGGGGCGTTCAGCGCGGCGCTCAAGAACGACCGGGACCAGCAGACCCGATCGGCGTATTTTCAGGTGCTGACGGCGCCGGATGGCGGCGGGGAGAAATATTTGTTGGCCGAGGATGCCAAGGCGCTCCGGGCCGCCTATCTGAACAAGCTACCGGAACCGGCGGTCGATTCGAATGTGCGGCGTTTCAGCGAGAACGGTACCCTCACGGCGGCGCTGAATTGGTACCGAGCCATGTCGCAGAGCCGGCCCGCCGGCAGCGTCACGGTGCCGACGCTGTATATATGGGGGGACCGGGACCAGGCGTTGGGCAGAACGGCCGCGCTCGCCACCGCGGACTTCTGCAAGGGGCCGTACCGCTTCGAAATTCTACCCGGCAAATCGCATTGGCTGCTGGAGGAATGTCCGCAAGAGGTCGTGACATTGCTGCGGGATCACGTCGCCTGAATGAGTGAGCCGGACTTCGACTATTGCATCATCGGCGGGGGAATTGCCGGACTCTCGCTGGCTTGGGAACTGGCCGAGCATGGCCGGGTGGTCCTGTTGGAGCGGGAATCCCAGCTCTCCTATCACGCGACCGGGCGCTCGGCGGCGCTGTTCTGCGAATGCTATGGGAATGCCGTGGTCCGGGCGCTCACGCGCGCGAGCCGTGAGTTTTATTTCCACCCGCCCGAGGGGTTTGCTTCAGAGCCGCTGGTCAGCGATCGCGGCGGCCTGTACATCGCGACGGACGCCCAGCGGGTCGAATTATCGGAGTTTCATTGCGAAGTGTCCGACGGTTCTGCACCGCTCCAGATGTTGGACGGCGAGGAAGCGCGCGAGCGAGTGCCGATACTCTCCGCCGCGATCGCGGGCGCGTGTCTCGATCCGTTGATTGCCGATATCGACGTGGGCGCGGTGGTCGAGGGGTTCCGGCGGGGATTTCGAGCGAGGCGCGGGGTCATATCGACCGATGCCGCAGTCCATGCGATCGAGCGGCTGACGCATGGTTGGCGCGTCGTCGCGGGAACGCAGCAGCCGACCGCCCGCATCGTGATCAATGCAGCCGGGGCCTGGGCGGACGACATCGGTGAGCTGGCCGGCGCCGCGCGGATCGGTCTCGAGCCGCGCCGGCGCACGGCGGCGATCGTCGATCTGCCCGACGGAATCAGCCCACGCGCCTGGCCGTCTGTGTTCGACGTCTCGGACCGGTTCTACTTCAAGCCCGACGCCGGTCGGCTGCTCATCTCGCCCGCCGACGAAGTGCCTTCGTTGCCGTGCGACGCGCAAGCGGACGACATCGATGTGGCGGAGGCCGTGGATCGCATCGAGCGCGTCACGACCCTCACGATCTCGCGTGTCAGCCGTGCGTGGGCGGGTTTGCGAACATTTGCACCGGACCGCAGTCCGGTGATCGGCTTCGACCCCCGGGTGGAGGGATTGTTTTGGTTTGCGGGGCAGGGCGGCTACGGTTTCCAGATGGCGCCGGCCGCGGCCCGCGTCGCGCGTGCACTCGTTCTGGGGCAACCTGTGCGGGACCTCGAGGCTGCGCGGGGCGTAAGTGAAGCGCTGCTGTCGCCGGGTCGCTTTTAACTGTGCTTCAACAGCGGAGCGGACCAACGTGCCTTGGGTTTGGGCATGAGCCCGAGCGTGCGGCGTAGTCGTGCGTGCGGCCGCGTCACCACCGCGCGCAGCAGCTCGCTCACCGCGCGCGGTGCGAATTCGCACCATTCGACGCCGATCCGATCCTTGTGGCGCCGGGTGACGTAGCCGACCACCACCGGGGCCTGGTACTTCGGCCGCAACGGCGAGTCGACCGCGATCACGATCCGTGATTGCAGGCGCGGCTCGAAGTTCGCTTCGATGGACGCTCCGCTGACACTCAAGTCCTTGAGACGGCCCTTGCGGACGGCAAAGCGATGAGCGGTCATGCGGACCGGAAAATCAACCTGGATACGTTCGCCCCATCGGTTTTCCATCACCATATTATGTCATCTACGAACCATCCGGCCATATCGGACAAACACCGAAACTGCGCGTCTCAAATGCTGACGTGAGGCCCCGTCACCGCGAGCGGCAGATCAGACATTGAGCACGCCCGGGCCCTGCTTGATGAAATGGCGCTGCCGGGCCTCGATCAGCTTGTGGTAGACGTCGATGATGGTGCGATTGACGTTTTCGATGAAATGAGGGGACAGATCGCGCGGTTGCCGCGGCCGCGGCGCCTCGGCAGCTTTTCGCAAAATCGCGGCGAGAGCCGCGACGTCGCCGATCGGGAAAAGGTCGCCGCCATATTCATCGATGAGTTCGCGACACCCGTCGGCGGTCGAGGCAACGACCGGCAGGCCTGCATCGAAGGCCTCGAGCATCACGAGCGGCAAGGGCTCGCGGCGTGAGGGGCAGACGAACAGGTCGAAGGCCTGGTAGTAATCCTTGACGTTCTTGCGAAATCCGGGCATCGCCATCGTCGGTGCGAGCAGCCGCTCGAGCCGCGCGCGTTCGCGGCCTTCACCCAGAATGACCAGGCGGGCGTACGGCAAGTCAGCGAGCCGAAACGCTTCGATCAGAATATCGAGCCCTTTGCTGTGGGCGAGGCGTGCCACCGCGCCCACGAGGAATTGACCAGGCTCGACGCCCAGGGATTCGCGTATGGCGAGAATTTCCTGCTCGCTCAGCCGTCGATGGGGAGTGAACAGCTGATTGAGCTTGAATACCTGTCCCCGATAGGAGCGGGGAATTTCCCGCACCTGCCAATGGCCATTGCAGATGAGGCCGTCGAGCTGAAAGAAATGCGGGCCGTTGGCCCGGTTGTGCAGGGTGGCGACCGACGGTATGCCGAATTTCGCGCGTGCGATGATGCGCGAGGATCGGCGCAGGTGGGTATGGATCACGTCCGGAGCAAACTCGTGAATACGTTGTTCGACCGACGACTGGGTACGCCACCAGGTCGGCACCGGCGAGACTTCCACGCGCTGCGAGACGGCGTCGACGATCGAGGTTCCGAACCGGCTGCGGTGCGAGCGCCGCACGATGAGCAGAACGTCATTCTCGGCCGCCTGGAAACTCGCGAGCTCCGCCGCATAGCGCTCGGATCCGGCAAAGCCGCGGGAAAGAATGACGTGGACGATGCGCATAGACTCCATGGGTTGCCAGCCCTATTCTGTGCCAAATCTAATGCGTTGATTTTAAGCGACAATTCATGAGCGACGCCGGGTATTTTGGTGACTACCTATGAAAGTTCCGCCGCTCAAGCGGCTGTCAAGACAGCTGCGCGGCCGATGGCGGCACCAGATACTTGCCGAACATGGCGTCGCCGTGGTCGCCGACACGAAAAACGGCCTTCTCGCCGTGCAACCCGGCGACTTCAACGTGTCGCGCGCGCTGCTCCGCCATGGCGAATACGACTGGCCGCAGATCGAGCTTCTGGCGGGTCTCGTCGGGGAGAGTTCGCGGCTCATTTTCGCCGGATCGCACATCGGCGCGCTGTTGGTTCCGATCGTCCGCGCCGCGGGAACCCGGGCGGTGCTCGCGTACGAACCGAGTCCGCGCAACTGTCGATTGCTGAAAATGAATCTCGCATTGAACGACATCGACGGCGTCGTCGTGAGCAATTCGGCCTTGGGCCAGCACCCGGGAACGATCCGCTTCACGGAAAATCAAATCAACAGCGGCAACAGCCGGGTGTCGGTGGCAGGCGGCGAGATCGAGGTTCCGGTCGATACGCTCGACCGCACCGTGCCGGCGGACTGGGATTCGATCGATCTGATCGTCATGGATATCGAAGGCAGTGAGGTCAAGGCCATGCGGGGAGGCGGGGCGGTGCTGGCCAAGACGCGGCGCCTGTACGTGGAATTTGCGCCGGAACAGCTCGAGGAGCAGGGCAGCAGCAGCGAGGAATTCGTCGCGCTTGCCGGAAAATTTTTCAAATCAGCCTATGTGATCGACGGCAGCATGAAGTTCATGCTGGCAGGCGATTTTTCAACCGAGCTGCTGCCACACTCGGCGCGGCGGGGATTTCTGCTGAACCTGTTGTTCACGCAGGATACCGAGCGTTCGGCTCTCACAGTGGCGCCGCAGGCACGGAACTATTAGGCTGGTGTGGACCCTGGTCGAAAGGAAAATACTTGTACTTACCCGCACATTTCAAGGAAAGCCGCATCGAGGTGCTGCACCAGTTGATGCGTGCGCATCCGCTGGCGGCGCTGATCACTCTGTGCGATTCGGGTCTCGTCGCGAACCACATTCCGTGCGAGACGCTGTCGGAGCCGGCGCCGCAGGGACTCATCCGGGGCCACGTCGCGCGCGCCAATCCCGTGTGGCGCGAATATCGCGCCGACACCGAAGCGCTCGCGATTTTCCAGGGGCCTCAGGCCTACATCTCGCCGTCGTTCTACCCGTCCAAGCAGCAGACCGGGGAAGTCGTCCCGACCTGGAACTATGCCGTGGTGCACGCACACGGCACGTTGCGCTTCTTCGAGGACTCAGCATGGCTCCGTTCGCTGGTGGAGCGGCTCACAGACGGACACGAATCGGTTCGCGAGCAACCGTGGAAGGTCGGTGACGCGCCCACGCCCTACATCCAAAAGATGCTCTCCGCCATCGTCGGTTTCGAATTCACGGTGACGCGATTGGAGGGCAAGTGGAAAGTCAGCCAAAACCATACGGCGGCCAATCGGCAGGGGGTGGTGCGGGGTTTGAATGCGACCGGAGACGCCGATTCCGCCGAGATCGCGGACCTGATCACGTCGCGGGGATGAATGTCATTCGCACTTCACGCCTCAGCTTGCGTGAACTCGAGTTGACCGATGCGGATTTTATCCTGGAGTTGCTGAACGAGGCCGCCTTTTTGCGGTTCATCGGCGACAAGGGCGTCAGAAATGCGGCCGACGCGCGCGAGTACCTCCAGAATGGCCCGATCGACAGCTATCGGCGGCACGGATTCGGTCTGTACGCGGTGTGTCTGACCGATGGCACGCCGACGGGAATTTGCGGATTGGTCAAGCGCGAGGGTCTTGCGGACCCGGACGTGGGATTCGCGTTTCTATTGCGGCACCGCGCGAAGGGATATGCGGTCGAATCCGCGGCGGCGGTGCTGGCGCACGCCAGACAAAGTTTGAGATTGCACCGGATCGTCGCGATCACGTCACCCGAGAATCTGGGCTCGATTGCCGTTCTCAAGAAAATCGGCCTCAAGTTCGAGCGGCTGATCCGGCTCACAGAACACAGTCCCGAACTCAATCTGTTCGGCACGGCGTCAGATGCCGGGCAACGGAGTTAAGCAGCCCGATCGGCAGTCGTGGTACATGCTTTAATGGCTGTACGTGCCAATGGCCGCAGGAGTTGCCCATGCATCCCTTTCCACATCGCTACACCGTCAACGCCGCCATGCGCCCCGACGGGGACGTGCCGCTGTCCGTGGACGGCGTGCGCGTGATCGAATCCGCGCCACCGAAAGAGTTCGACGGTCCCGGCAATCAATGGTCGCCGGAGGGCTTATTGACGGCTGCGGTGGCGGATTGCTTCGTGTTGGGATTTCGCGCGATTGCGACCGCATCGAAATATACGTGGCTCAGCCTCGATGCCCGCACCCAAGGCACGCTGGACCGAATCGAAGGCAAGATGCGCTTCACGCGCTTCGACACGCACGCCAAGCTGCATGTGCCGGAGGGCGCCGACATCGAGCGCGCGAAGAAGTTGCTCGAGAAGGCCGAGCTCACCTGCCTGGTCGCCAACTCGTTGACCAGCGAGCGGCACCTCACGGTCGAAGTGGTGGCCGGCGCCGGGTGACTTCGACCGCTCGACGTAACGAGCACTTAAGTCCTCGTGCGACGAGCTCTTGATTCGTCGACTGGTCTACGTATTACGCCGCCGGTCAGTCGTCCATCAAAAAGCTTCGGAGCTGCTCGCTTCGGCTCGGGTGCCTCAGTTTGCGCAGCGCCTTCGCTTCGATTTGCCGGATGCGCTCGCGGGTGACGTCGAACTGTTTGCCGACCTCTTCGAGGGTGTGATCGGTGTTCATGTCGATGCCGAATCGCATGCGCAGCACCTTGGCCTCGCGCGGTGTGAGCTGCGCCAGTACCGAGTGGGTGGTTTCGCGCAAAGACTCCGTGGTCGCCGAGTCGATCGGAGAGGACACCGAGGTATCCTCGATGAAATCGCCGAGGTGCGAATCCTCGTCGTCGCCGATCGGCGTCTCCATGGAGATGGGCTCCTTGGCGATCTTGAGGACTTTGCGCACCTTGTCTTCCGGCATTTCCATGCGCACGGCGAGTTCTTCGGGCGTCGGTTCCCGGCCCATTTCCTGCAGCATCTGGCGCGAAATGCGGTTCAGCTTGTTGATCGTCTCGATCATGTGCACCGGGATGCGGATGGTGCGCGCCTGGTCGGCGATGGAGCGGGTGATGGCCTGGCGGATCCACCACGTGGCATAGGTCGAGAATTTGTAGCCGCGGCGATACTCGAACTTGTCGACCGCCTTCATCAGACCGATGTTGCCCTCCTGGATCAAATCCAGGAATTGCAGTCCGCGGTTGGTGTATTTTTTCGCGATCGAAATCACCAGTCGCAGGTTGGCCTCGACCATTTCCTTCTTGGCCCGCCGCGCTTTCGCTTCGCCGATCGACACCTCGCGGTTGATTTCCTTGATCTCGTTGATCAGTACGTGGAAGAGGCCCTCGAGGTCCTTCAACTTGTTCTGGCGGCGCTCGATCTCGTCCTTGAATTTGGCGAGCGGCGCGGAATAGCGCTTCTTGGCCTTGATGTGCTTGTCGAGCCAGCGCGTGCTGGTTTCGTTCTTCGGAAACGTCGAAATGAAGTCCTTGCGCGGCATCCCGGCCTGCTTGATGCAAAGGAACATGATTTCCTTTTCGAGCAGCCGCACGTCGGTCACGTGCTGGCGCAGATTGTCGATCAGCTGATCGAACATCTTCGGCGCGAGCTTGAGCTCCATCAATTCGCCGCAGATCTTCTTGCGGATCTTCAAGGTCTTCGGATCTTTCGACCCGAGCTTGTCGAGGGCGTTCAGGAACTGATGGTGGATCTTGCCGATCGAGGCGAAGCGCTTTGCGGCCTCTTCGGGATCGGGACCGGTGTCGATGGCTTCCTCGTCTTCGTCGCCGTCGGCCTCGTCATCGTCGTTGGCCGCCTCTTCGCGCTCCAACGCCATCATCTTCGGGTTTTGCGGCTGTGCGATTTCGTCCGGCGCATTTGGATCGACGAAGCCGACGATGACGTCGACCAGCCGCATCTGGCCGGCCTTGACGGTTTCATAGTGCCGCAACAGCAAGTCGTACGTGCCGGGGTAGCCGCCGAGCGCAATCTTGACCGCTTCGAGACCCTCTTCGATACGTTTCGCGATGCGAATTTCGCCTTCGCGCGTCAGCAATTCCACGGTGCCCATTTCGCGCATGTACATGCGCACGGGATCGGTGGTGCGGCCGAATTCGGCATCGAGATTGGCGAGCGCCGCGGTGGCCTCCTCCACCGCCTCCTCATCGGGAGCGGCCGTGGCGTCGGTCAACAACAGGGACTCGGCGTCCGGTGCTTTTTCGTACACCGGGATGCCCATGTCGTTGATCATATTGACGATGTCTTCGATCTGTTCAGGATCGACGATTTCGCTCGGCAGGTGATCGTTGACTTCAGCGTAGGTGAGGTAGCCCTGCTCCTTGCCGCGCGCGATCAACAATTTCAGCTGCGATTGACGCTCGTCAGCGATTTGAGTCGCTGTGCCTGCCGGCGCTTTTTTGATCAATGTGGACGCCTCGTGGAAATTCTGGACATGTAAGACCAAGCCGCCAAGTATACGATTGTGGTCATTCCGTAGCCACATATGCTTGGGCCTCGCCGAATGCTCGCGGGCTTCGCCGAACCTCAAGGGCGCGGACGGAAGCGACCCTTGGACGCGAGAAGTGAGCTTAATTCGGCCTTTTCCTCGGAATTCAAGCCCATTTCCTCCGCTTTTCGCAATAATTCATTCGTTCTGCGGCCCGGACCATACTCTTGGAGCAGTTTCGCGACCGCCATGGGCAGTTCCTGAGCCGCCGCCGCCGCATCCGCGACCAGCGGTTCGGCCATGGCGAGCTCGGCGAGCCGCCCGTATTCGGCCCGGTCTCGCCACCGCTCCAGCAATGTTGCGGTGCTCGGGCCTTGAGCCGTCGTGGCCTGCTCGAGCAGTTCCTTGAGAACCGCGACTCCGGGTTTGTCCACGTCTCCGAGCGACTCTGGATCGCCGACCGCCGCCGCCGCCGCGGGGTGATGCAATACCAGGGTGATCGCTTGGGTCAGCAGATTCCCGCGTCCTACACTGGTTCGACCACGATGTCCGATCTGGGGTTCCGGCCGCCGTTCCACCGGTCTGCGCTCGGGTCCGCCCGTCGTCAAAAACGACTTCTTCAGCGCTGCCGCCGGCATGCCGACCTCTTTGGCAAGACGGTCGGCGAGCATCTCGCGGTAAATGCCCTCCGGCATGCGGGCGAAAAGAGGCGCCGCCAGTGCCTTGAGCTTGGCACGGCCATCGATATGGTCGAGGTCTACGGCGCTCATCAGATGTTCAATCAGATATTGAGACAGGGGGAGCGCGGAGTTCAGCCGGCTCTCGAAAGACGCGGACCCTTCTTGAGCGACCAGCGAGTCCGGGTCGTGGCCATCCGGTAAAAACATGAACTTGAGCTCCCGTCCATCGCGCGCCATGCTCAGGGAATTCTCCAGTGCCCGCCAGGCGGCCTGGCGGCCGGCGCGATCTCCGTCGAAGCAGAACACGACTTCGCTCGTCAATCGAAAGATCTTGCTCAAGTGCTCTTGAGTGGTGGCGGTGCCGAGGGTCGCGACCGCATAGGTGATCCCGGCCTGGTGAAGCCGCACCACGTCCATGTAACCTTCGACGATCATCAAGCGCCTGAAATCCGCGCGCGCCTGCCGCGCTTCAAAGAGTCCGTACAGCTCGCGACCCTTGTGAAACAGCGGCGTTTCCGGCGAGTTCAAGTATTTTGGCTCGCCTTGATCGATGATTCGGCCGCCGAAGCCGATGACGCGTCCGCGCGAATCACGGATCGGAAACATCAATCGATCGCGGAAGCGGTCATACTGGCCGGCGCGTCCCCCACCGCTGGTGTCGCGTTCGATGATCAAGCCGAGCTGAAGGATCTGCCGCCGTTCCTCTTCTTGCGCTGCAAAACGGTTGCGCAGCGCGTCCCAGGAATCCGGCGCGTAGCCCAGGGCAAAACGCGCACTGGTTGCCGCATCGATTCCTCGGGCACGGAGATATTCTCGAGCGCGGGCGTTGTCAGCCAGGTTCTGCTCGAAAAAGCGCGCAACCCTGCCCATGACGCCAAACAGGTCCGCGCTGCCGGGCTCGCCGTGAACCTGCGCCTCGCGGGGCATTTCCAGTCCCGCACGCTGTGCGAGATCCGCCACCGCATCGAGGAATTCCATCTTCTCGTACTGCATGAGAAAGCCGATTGAGGTGCCGTGAGCGCCGCAGCCGAAGCAGTGGTAGAACTGCTTATCGGGACTGACCCAAAAGGAAGGCGATTTCTCGCTATGGAATGGACAGCAGGCCTTGAATTCCCGACCCGCCTTCTTGAGCGGCACGCGGGCGCCGATCAGCTCGACGATATCGGAGCGGGCGACGATCTCGTCTATGAAAGGTTGTGGAATGCGGCCGGCCATGGATGGCCTTACGATCAACCGCCGAGCTTGGCTTTGATCTTCGCGCCGACTTGCCCTAAGTCGGCGCGACCCTGGGCTTTGCCTTTGATGAGAGCCATGACCTTACCCATGTCCTTGATGCTCGCCGCGCCGGTCGCGGCGATGGCGTCTTTGATCAGGGCGTCGAGCTCCGCGTCGCTCAATTGCGCCGGCAGGTAACTTTGCAGCAGGGTGATCTCGCGCGATTCCTTGTCGACCAGATCCGGCCGGTTGCCGGCCTGGAATTGCACCAGCGATTCCTTGCGCTGTTTGATCATCTTCTCGAGAACGCTCAACACCTGTGCGTCATCGAGGGTGATCCGCTCATCGACCTCGCGCTGCTTGATGGCCGACGTGATCATCCGAATGACGCCGAGCCGCTCCTTTTCTCCGGAGCGCATCGACGCTTTCATGTCATCGGTGATTCGATCTTTGAGAGACATCCTTGAGTGGCATCGATTCCTGGTAGGACGGTCGACCTTAGTAGGACGGTCGAGTCTGGGCCGGCGCCGGGGGGCTCGAAGGAGCGCCGCCCGTCCCGCGCATATTCTCGCGCGACAGGCGCTTCAAATGCCGTTTGACCGCAGCGGCCTTTTTTCGCTTACGTTCCTGGGTGGGCTTCTCGTAGAATTCACGTCGCCGAAGCTCGGTGAGGACGCCCGCTTTTTCACAGGCACGTTTGAAGCGACGCAGGGCGGCGTCAAAATACTCATTCTCGCGAACTCGAACGCTGGGCATTCAAACCTCAACAGTGTAGTGCGCCGCCGCCGGCATTCGGCGACAGGGGGGCGCATTCTAAAGTGCGCCTCCCTAAAAGGCAAAGTCCGCGCGCGGGTGCGGGGAATGATTTTGACTGATTGTGAGGGAATTTTGAGCGATATATGCGAGTAATCGGTATCGAGACTTCCTGCGATGAGACGGCCGTGGCGGTGTATGACGACCGCCGCGGTCTGCTGTCGCACCGCCTGTACAGCCAAATTGCCATGCACCGGGCTTACGGGGGGGTGGTGCCTGAACTGGCCTCCCGGGACCATGTGCAAAGGCTCCTTCCCTTGGTCAGGGAGGCGCTCACCGACGCCGAATCCGGCCGCGACTCGATCGATGGGATCGCCTACACGGCGGGTCCCGGGCTCATCGGCGCTCTGTTGGTGGGGGCGGGCTTCGCTTTGGCCTTAAGTGCCGCCTGGGGCAAGCCGGCGCTCGGCATACACCATTTGGAGGGGCACCTGCTGGCGCCCCTGCTGGAGGAGGGCCCCCCGACGTTCCCCTTTCTGGCGTTGCTGGTCTCCGGCGGTCACACCCAACTCATTGATGTGGCGGCATTAGGCGAGTACCGGATACTGGGCGAGACTTTGGACGATGCGGCGGGCGAGGCGTTCGACAAAACCGCCAAGCTCCTGGGGCTGCCGTACCCGGGGGGTGCGGCTCTGGCGCTTCTGGCAGAAAAGGGTCGAGACGGCCGCTTTGTGTTTCCGCGCCCGATGCTCGACCGGCCGGGGCTTGATTTCAGTTTCAGTGGCTTGAAGACCGCGGCCCTAGTAGCCTTGCGGGGCCGCGAATTGGACGATGCGATCCGCGCGGACGTCGCGCGTGGCTTTCAACAAGCGGTGGTCGACACCCTCGCCGAAAAAAGCCGGCGTGCGCTCGAGCAAACCGGTCACCGGCGCTTGGTTGTAGCCGGCGGCGTGGGCGCCAACCAAACTTTGCGCGACCGCTTGAGTCAGGTGGTGCGCCGCCTCGGGGCGGACTTGTACTTTCCGCGCACCGAATTCTGTACGGACAATGGGGCCATGATCGCACTGGCGGGCTGCCTGCGATTGGCGGCGGGAATGCGCCAGGGGCAAAGCTTGAGTGCGCGAGCCCATTGGGAACTCGGCAACATAGAGTAGAGACTGCAATGGATAAAATCTTCATACACGCGCTCAAGACCGAGGCGATCATCGGTATTTTCGATTGGGAACGGCAGGTCAGGCAGACCGTCGTCCTCGATATCGAACTCAGCGCCGACACATTCAAGGCCGCGCTGTCCGATTCCATCGACGACACGCTGAACTACAAGCGTATTGCGAAGCGGGTGTTGGCATTCGTCGAAGCGTCGCAGTTTCACTTGGTGGAAACCCTGGCCGAGCACATCGCCATGCTGATTCTCGAGGAATTCGGCGTCGCCTGGGTGGGTCTGTCGTTGAGCAAACCGGGCGCGGTCCGTGGTTCGCGCGACGTGGGCGTGATGCTCGAGCGGGATCGCGCCGCGCTCGCGGTCTGGCGCGCGCATGCGGCAGCGGTCGCCAAGGCGTGACCCGGGAACGCGTGCTGCGGGATCGCCCGCTCCGCTGGCAGCAAGTCGCCGCCATCGCCGACGGCGCGGTGCTCGATCTCTCGGATGATGCGCGGGCACGAATTCACTCGGCCCGGGCGCTGGTCGAAGCCGCCATCGCCTCGAGGGTGCGCGCCTACGGGGTGAATACCGGGGTCGGTGCGCTTTGCGATGTGATCGTGAGCGACGCAGGGCAGGCGGAGCTGTCGCGCAATATCGTGATGAGTCATGCCGTGGGCGTGGGGCCCGCGCTCGGGGCTCCGGCCGTGCGCGCCATCATGGCGGCCGCCGTGAATAATTTAGCGCACGGCTATTCCGGCGTCCGGCTTGCCGTGGTGGAGCGGCTGCTCGCGCTGCTCGCGCATGACTGCGTACCGCAAGTGCCGGCGGGCGGATCCGTGGGGTATCTCACGCATATGGCGCACATCGCGCTCGTGCTGGTGGGGTCGGGCGAGGCCCGCTATGGCGGCCGGCTGATGAGCGGCGCGCAGGCGCTGCGCTCGGTCGGTCTCGAACCGTTGGTGCTGGTCGCGAAAGAGGGTTTGAGTCTGGTCAATGGGACCCCCTGCGCGACCGGGCTGTCGGCGATCGCCCTGTCGCGCGCGGCGCGTCTGCTCGACTGGGCGGACGTGGTGGCGGCCCTGTCGTTCGAGAATCTGCACGGACAACTCGCCGCATTCGACGCCGACGCATTGCGACTGCGCGTGTCGGCGGGTGTTGCCCACGTGGGCGGGCGGTTGCGCGAGCTGCTCGGCGGGAGCGCCATCCTGCGCGCGAGTGCCGGCCTGCGGACCCAGGATGCTTTGAGCCTGCGCGCCATCCCGCAAGTGCACGGCGCGGCTCGCGATGTCTTCGCGCAGGCCTCGCGGGTGGTGGACGAGGAGTTGGCATCGGTGACCGACAATCCCGTCGTCTCAGGCACGACGGAGGAGCCGCGCGCGCTCTCCGGGGCGAACGCGGTGGGCGCCGCGCTCGGCCTGGCCGCCGATGCGCTCGGCGTCGCGATCGCCCAAGTCGCGGCGATGTCGGAGCGGAGGATGGACCGCCTGGTCAACCCGCTGGTGAGCGGCTTGCCAGCCTTTCTCGCGGCCCGTGGAGGCGTCGCATCCGGATTCATGATCGCGCAATACACCGCGGTGTCCCTGGTCGCGGATAACCGCCGCCTCGCGGCGCCGTCGAGTCTGGATGGCGGAGTGACCTCGGGTTTGCAGGAGGACCAGTTGGTTCATGCGACACCCGCTGCGATAAAACTGCTCAAAATCCTCGACAACGCCGAGACCATCCTCGCCATCGAATTGCTCGCCGCGGCGCAGGCCTATGAACTGCAGCCCGGCACCGATGCCCGCGCAGCGCGCACCGAGGCGATTTATCGCAGGGTGCGCGCCGACATCGAGCACTACCGCGATGATCGTCCGCTCGGCGGCGATATCGAGAAAGCTCGCCGCATCATGGGGCAGCCGTTGCCGGAGGGGCGGGAGCCTCTCTGACTCATGTGCGCGTACTGCGGCCGCCCCACATCAGACAGGCTCCCGGGCCGGCGCGTCAAATGCTGCGGCCGCCGTCGACGGCGATGATTTGCCCAGTGATGTACGGCGCATCTCTTGCGAGGAACAGCGCGGTGCGCGCGATATCCTGCGGGGTGCCGTGGCGCTTGAGCGCGGTCTTGTCGATGATTTCGCACTTCAACGCGTCGTCCATGTCCCCTTCCGGCCACAGCACGGGCCCCGGTGCGATGCCGTTGACGCGGATCTCAGGACCCAATTCGCGCGCCAACGAGCGTGTCAACATGGCGAGGCCCGCCTTGGCCGCGCTGTATACCGGGTGGGCCTTGAGTGGGCGCAGCGCGTGGATGTCGATCATGTTGATGATGAGTCCGCGCTGTGCGCGCAAACTGGGCGCTGCAGCCTGCGACAGAAACAGCGGGGCCTTCAAGTTGCTGCCCATCAGGTCATCCCATTCGGCGAGGGTGATGTGCCCCACCGGCGTGGCATAAAAACTCGAGGCGTTGTTGATCAAGATATCGAGGCGCCCGAACTCGAGCAGAGTGGCTGCGACGAGTTTCCCGGGCGCCTCGGCGTTTGCGAGCTGCGCCGCGTGGATTGCCGCGGAGCGGGGCCGGGCACGATTGAGCTCGTCCGCGAGGGCAATGGCGGCCGCGGCGGAGGTTCGGTAGTGGATGAGCACATTGGCGCCGGCCGCATGCAGGGTGCGCGCGATCTCGGCGCCGACGCGCCGCGCCGCGCCGGTCACGAGCGCAACCTGGTTGCGCAAGCCGGAATTCTCGATGCTGGCCGCCATGCCTTCGAACGATACCGCAATGGCGCGGCTCGCGTGCACTCATGCTGAACGACGCCGAGGCGCGCCACGCCGCGCGGGTGCACGAGTTGTTGGCGCGCGAAATGGCGGCCGCTGCCGGCTGGATCAGCTTCGAGCGCTTCATGGAGCTTGCGCTCTATGCGCCGGGCTTGGGTTATTACAGCGCGGGCGCCCGCAAACTCGGGGCAGGCGGAGATTTCACCACGGCGCCGGAAATCTCCGGCCTGTTCGGCGCCTGCGTCGCGCGCCAGTGTGCCGAAGTATTACGGGCGCTCGGTGCAGGGTCGATCCTCGAATTGGGCGCCGGCAGCGGGCGACTCGCGGCTGACATCCTCGCGCGGCTCGAATCGCTCGGGGTGTTGCCGGCGCAATACTCGATTCTCGAGATCAGCGCGGACTTGCGCGACCGGCAGCGCCGCCATCTCGAGCAGCGTCTGCCGCACTTGATGGATCGTGTACGCTGGCTCGACCAGCCGCCCACGCAAGCCTTCGACGGTATCGTGCTCGCCAATGAGGTGCTCGATGCGCTGCCGGTCATCCGGTTTCGCTGGTATCCCGACCGCGTGGAGGAACTCGGCGTGGGGATGGACGAGGGGCGCTTCGTGTGGGCACCGCTACCAGCCAGTCCCGCGGTTGGGGACGCATGCCGCCGGATCGGCGCGGCCGCCGGTGCGGCGGGCGACACGAGGGCGGGATTAAATTGGGACGACGGTTACGTGTCGGAATATTGCCCGCGTCTTCCCGCATGGACGCACAGCGTCACGGAGTCGCTGCGCACCGGGGCCGCGTTGTGGTTCGACTACGGGCTGCCGCGGCGGCAATACTATTTGGCGGAGCGCCACGGGGGCACGCTGCTGTGCCATTTTCGCCAACGCGCGCACGGTGATCCGTTTGTGCATCCCGGCATGCAGGACATCACCGCCTGGGTGGATTTCACGCTGCTTGCGGAAGCGTGCCGCCTGTCCGGCTTTGAGCTGGCCGGTTTCACCACGCAGGCGTACTTCCTCGCCGGCGCCGGCATCGATCGGGAGATGCGCGTCATCGCCGGCACCGATGACAGTACTTTTGCGCGTCTCGCCAATCAGGCGCGGCAGCTGATGTTGCCGGGTGAGATGGGTGAGAGTTTCAAGGTCATGGCCTGGCTGCGCGGCATCGACGTGCCGCTCTGCGGCTTCGCGCTGCAGGATTTAAGGCACACGCTGTGATGCGAAATCAAGGGAACTCGTTCACCGCCTTGCGCTTGAACGGATTTTCCTCATGGATCGGAAAGTCTACTTTGAGCTCCCCATGGAGCACCTTCTTGCGCAGGTGCTTGGTGTCCTGGATGACGAAGCCGGCCAGATGTTCACCGGCGACGATACGGGTGTAGGCCGCGGGTCGCTCCGGCGTGACGAACTGGGGCAACGGCTCGACCACCGTGTCGTAATCGACGGCGAAGAACAGCGGCAGCGAATAGCGTTCGCGTCCGGTGTTCACGACGCGATGCTGGGTCGCCTTGAAGCGGCCGTTGGTCCATCCCTCGAGCAGGTCGCCGATATTGACGATGAAGGTGCCCTCGAGCGGCGGCGCTTCGACCCACTCGTCGGCGGAGTTCATCACCTGCAAGCCGGCCGAGCGCTGATTGAGGATCGTGAAGCATTCGAAGTCCGAATGCGAGGCTATACCCAAGTGCTTGCGGTCCATCGGCATCTGATTCGGCGGATAATGCAGCAATCGAAGTTGCGAGGTCGGCTTCTTCGCCTTGCCGACGAAAAAATTTTCCGGCAGATCGAGAGCGATCGCAAAGGCGCGGAACAGGTGATTGCCGAGCCCCATCACCGCGTCGTAGTAGGCCACGACGTCTTCGCGGAATCCGGGCAGCCAGTCGGGCCATTGGTTGGGAACGAGCATGAAGTCGCCGGCCAGATAGGCGGGATCATCGTCGGCGATCTCGAGCGACAAATCGAACGCCGAATGCAGGCGCGGCTTTAGCAAATAGTCATTCTCAGGGTCAGCCGCCGTCAGACGATACAGCTCCGGATCGGGATCCTGATAGTCGAGGGTACTCGGCAGCCAGCCGCGGTTGCCCCGAGAATTCTGCACATGTACTCGTGCGCGCCACTCGGCCGGCGAATGATGAAACTGCGCCGAGCGCTCATAGACCTTGGCGATGAGCGATTCGGGTATGCCGTGGTTGCAAATATAAAAGAAGCCGACTTCCTCGCAGGCTTTGCCTATCTCAAGGGCGACTGCGTGGCGCGCCGCCTGATCCGGCCCAAGCAGCGCGGCAATATCAATGGCGGGAATTTTCGTGAACGGAAGCTGCATCGCGCCCATCGCACCGATGCCGCTCGCGGAGCCGAGCCCCGAGGCTCCGCCGTCAGAGGCGGGCGTGGCGGATGATGCGCCGGGTGAATGCTGGCTTTCCATAGGAATTTACGGTTCGTGCACGCAGCGATTCGATGCGATATGGTAGCCGAAGTCGCGGATCGGGATGTAGAACATGACCACGGCCGAAAAATGCGGCGGCAAAGGGCGTCCGAATCGCGCGACGAACGGCAGTGCACCGAAAGCGAGCGTGTCGCGACGCGACGTGATCAAAACTGCGGCACTGGCCGGCGTGGCGGCGGCGGTCAACGTCCCTTTCGTGCGCCCTGCGTATGCCGCGCGCAGCCTCAAGGTGTCGACCTTTGGCGGCTATTTCGAGCAAGGATTCAAGAACGCGGTCTACCCGGCGTTCTTCAAGGCCACCGGCATCTCAGTGGAGTCCGTTCCCCAGTCCGAGAGCGCGGCATTTCTGCTGCAGCTTCAGCAGGCGGCGAAATCGGGCTCTGTGCCGATGGACGTGTGTTGCATGCCCTCGGTTGATTTCATCCGCGGGCGCGGACTTGGGTTGTGGCAGAACTTCGATGTCTCGAAGATTGCCAATCTCAAGCTGCTGCCCGAGAAATATGTCACCCATACCCCAGATGGGGTGGACGGCATCGGTGCGATGGGCTGGTACGAGACGCTGGTGATCAACACGGAAGAACTGAAGACGCTGCCCGTCAGCTGGAAGAGCCTCTGGGATCCCGCGCACAAGAATGCCTGGGGACTCGTGTCGGGCGGTGAGTCGAGCCTGTTCGAGATCGCCGCGGGCACCTGGTTCGGGGGCAACGGCATTCTCGATACCAAGGAGGGCATCGACAAGGTGGTGGCGAAGATTGCCGAGTTGAAGCCGAACGTAAAGCTGTGGTGGGAAGAAGAGGGCACGATGCAGACCGCCCTCGAAAACGGTGATGTGATCGGCGGCGAATATTTCAACGACGTGGCGCATACGATGGCGAAGAACGGCACTCCGGTGGTGTCGGTGTTCCCCAAAGAAGGCGGAATACTCGATTACGGTTCCTGGGCGCTGCTCGCCAATTCGAAGAAACAGGCGGAAGCCATCGAGTTCGTCAACTTCACGTGCACGCCGGAAGTGCAGCAACTATTGGTTCGCAGTGCGGGATTGGTGCCCCTGGTCGAGCGCGGCAAATTGAACCTGACCCAGGCCGAGTTCGACAATGTGTCGACCACCGTGCCCCCGCTTTACCGGGCAGCCGCGGCGCGGGCGAAGTACTTCTCCTATATGGAACAGCAATTCACCAAGATGCTCGCCGGTTGACAGATACCGGCGGGCTTTGAGGACGCGCATGCCGGGACTGGAAGTGCAGGGAGTGGCCAAGAATTACGGCAAGACGCCGGTGGTGGATCATGTGTCGTTCGCGGTGGCGCACGGTGACTTCGTGTGCTTTCTGGGGCCTTCGGGCTGCGGCAAGACCACGCTGCTGCGCCTCATTGCGGGACTGGAAAGCCCGAGCGCGGGACGCATCGCGCTCGACGATGTCGACATCACGGCGAGCCCGCCCTGCGACCGCGGATTCGGCATGGTCTTTCAGTCGCTCGCGTTGTTTCCGCATTTGAACGTCGAGGACAATATCGGCTACAGCCTGCGGCTGCGCGACGGCAATCGCCGGACGCGGCGCGAGCGGGTCGAGGAATTGCTCGAACTCGTGCGCCTGCCGGGTGTGGGCAAGCGCGCGGTCTCGCAGCTCTCCGGCGGCCAGCGGCAGCGGGTCGCCATCGCGCGGGCGCTCGCGCAGGAGCCGCGCATCCTGTTGATGGATGAGCCCTTCTCGGCGCTCGATGCCAAGCTGCGCGAGGAGATGCAGGTCGAGATCCGGCAACTGCAGCAAAAGCTCGAGATCACCACCATCCTGGTCACGCACGACCAGCGTGAAGCGATGACGCTGGCCGATACGGTGCTGGTCTTGGCGCACGGCCGCATCCAGCAGATGGGTGCCCCGCTCGACATCTACCGCAATCCGGCCAACAAGTTCGTCGCAACCTTCATCGGATTGAGCAATCTCATCGAGGTGCAAGTGGCGGGCGCCGCCAGCGTGCGCTTTGCCGATCACATGATCGAAGTGGGGTCTGTCCCGGCCACGGTTGCGCCGGGTGCGGCGGCGACGCTGTCGGTGCGTCCCGAGAATGTCCTGGTGAACCGGCTGCCTGCCGGCGAGTCCGAGGGTCTGTCCGGAACCATCACTTTCATCCGCGACTTCGGACCCACGATCGAGGCCCGTATCGAGTGCGGCGGCCGGCAGATCATCAGCGTGTCGCCCTCGTCGCAGTGGGACGGCCTGAAGGCCTCGGATCGTGTCGGTCTCAAGTTTGCGGCCGATGGTTGCCGGGTGCTGCCGCCGTGAGCAGCGTCGCAAGGATGGAGCGCCTCGACGCGCCGCAGATTCCGCGGCGCTCGCGGCTGCCCGGCGGCAGCTTTCTATTGGTCTGGCCGGCGTGCGTGATCGCCGTGTTTTTCATCGTGCCGTTCGCGCTCTTGCTGCGCACCAGCGTCGCGCGACCCGGATTCGGCGCGCTCGGGGAAGGCGGATTCGAGCTGCAAAACTTTACGGGTTTGGCGGTCGACGGCGCATTCTTAGGTTCGGTCGGATTCTCTTTGGCGCTGGCCGCCGGGGTTGCCGTGCTCAGCCTGTCCTTATCTTTTCCCTTTACCTATTGGATCACGCGGATGAGCCGCCGCGCGCAGGTCGTCTGGCTGGTGTTTCTGCTGACGACGCTGTCCTTGTCCGAAGTGCTGATCACATTCGCCTGGCAGGTGATGCTCGCCAAGCGGATCGGATTTTCCAATCTGCTGGTATGGCTGCACCTGTTGCCGGAACCCATGTCCTTGTCGCCGAATCTTTGGGCGGTCGTCGCCTGTCTCGTGTACCTGGTGATTCCATTTTCAGTGCTGCTGCTGTTTCCCGGCATGTCGCGCATCGATCCGCAGATGGCGGAAGCAGCGCAGACGATGGGTGCATCGCCAACCCGGGCGTTCTTCACCGTCATCGTGCCGCTCATGCGCCGCCCGATCGTCACCTGCCTGCTGATGTCCTTCATCGTCGCGATCGGCAGTTACGTGGCGCCGCTGGTGCTCGGTCGGCCGGAGCAGTGGACGGTCGCCATCTTGATCAGCAAAGCCGCGCTCGACGCCGGCAATCTACCGCTGGCCACGGCGATGTCGGTCGCCTTCTTGACGGCGACGGCGCTCGTTTGCGGCCTGTTGCTGGCGCTCGGTGGGCGCGGGCGTCCCACCTGATGGGAGCCGCGCCGGCCAATGCAGCGGGCCGCCTCGGGCGCGATCTCTTTCTTGGATTGTTCGCGTCCTTTCTGGCCTTGCCCCTGGCCATCGTCGCAGGCGTGAGCTTCAACGATTCGCGGCGGATGCGCTTTCCGCCGGAGCAATGGAGCATCCGCTGGTACGTCGATTTCTTGCATGATCCGGCCTGGATGAGCGCGCTGCGATCCTCGCTGCTCATCGGCGTGTGCGCGGCGCTGCTGGCCGCCAGCGTGGCGCTGCCGATCTGCTATTTCGAATGGAAATATCGGCTGCGCGTGGCGCGGGCGCTCAACACGCTGGGCCGCGTGCCGTTCATGCTGCCGCCGGTGGTGCTCGCGGTAGTGTTCCTGGTCTTCTGGAGCCTGCTGGGCCATGTTGGCCGGATGGAGGACGTGGTCATCGCGCATGCCGTGGTTTTTCTGCAGTTGCCGCTGGCGGCGATGATGCTCGGGTTTCATTCGATCGATCGCACGCTGGTCGAGGCGGCGCAAACCTTGGGCGCGCGCGACGCCGATGTGTTCCGTACCATCGTGCTGCCGATCGTGATGCCTTACGTCGTCTCCGGCATGCTGTTCGTGTGCCTGTTGAGCCTCAATGAATACATCATCGCGCAAATGGTGGTGGGCTTCGCGATCGAGACCTTGCCGATCAAAATCTTCAACAGCCTGCGCGCCGGTTTCTCTCCGACCATGTGCGTCGGGGCGGTGTTGTTCATGCTGGCCGGGCTGGTCGGCTATACGTTCATTGCCCTGATCAGTGATTTGCCGAAGCTGCTCGGCAGCGAGGCGCGGCGCTGAGCGACAGCTCGCGCCCTGAACCAGCCTCTCTAACCCAGGAGGTCACCAGGCCGGGATTGCGCGCGCAGATCCGCGATGGCGGTCAGGCGCCGACGGTGCAGTTCTTCGGCGATCTGCGGTCCGGCCAAAGACGCGATGTCCAAAGGCGAGGGCTTGATCGCGGCCGCAGCGTCCCGCGCCGCCAATAGAAACTCGCGCTGCGGATAGGGCACCTCCTCCAATCCGGTGCGGCCGCGCGAGTCCGCTTCGCAGGCGAGCAGGGCTTCCGCAAATCGCGCGGGCCGGCGGAATGCGTCGGCGCGCTCCATGAACTGGAGCAGGGTCTTTGGTTTCAGCTCGAAGGCGCGGTGGACGTTGCCGTGATAGCGCGCCACGACGACGCCGAGCTCACGATACTCGGCAGGTACCCTCAAGCGAGCGCACAGCGCTTCGAGCAACGCGACACTGCGTTCTTCGTGGCCTCGATGGCTCGGCCATTCCTCGCGCGGCGTCGTGCCTTTGCCGAGATCGTGCATCACCGCCGCGAACCTCACCTTCGGATCGGCACTGAGCGTGCAGGCCTGATCGAGCACCATCAAGGTATGCACGCCGGTGTCGATCTCGGGATGCCATTGCGGCGGCTGCGGCACCCCGAACAATGCGTCGATTTCCGGGTAAATTGCCTTCAACGCGCCGCACTCGCGCAGCACCTTGAAGAACTCGCTGCTCCTCGCCTCCTTCAGCGCCTTCTCGGTTTCCTGCCACACCCGCTCCGACACCAGCGCGTCGACCTCGCGGCGCTCCACCATGGCGCGCATCAGCGCGAGCGTTTCGGGCGCCACGTGAAAGCCGAGCGGCGCGAAACGCGCGGCGAAGCGCGCCACGCGCAGCACACGCACCGGGTCCTCGACGAAGGCCGGAGACACGTGACGCAGGACGCGCGCATCCAGGTCGCGTACTCCGCCGTGCGGATCGAGCAAAGTGCCGTCGTCGGATTGCGCGATGGCGTTGATCGTCAGATCGCGCCGCGCAAGGTCCTCCGCGAGCGTCACTTCGGGTCCGAACTCCACCGTGAAACCGCGGTAGCCGGGCGAGACCTTGCGCTCGCGCCGCGCCAGCGCATATTCCTCGTGGCTGTCGGGATGCAAAAAAACCGGAAAGTCGCGGCCGACCTCGCGATATTTCAAACGCAACAGCTCCTCGCGGCTGCCGCCGACGACGACCCAATCGCGTTCCACCACCGGCAAACCGAGCAAGCCGTCCCGGACGGCTCCTCCAACCAGATACACTTGCATGGGTGAATATTACCAGCATCCATACGGCCATCCGCGCGGCGTCGATCGCCGTGCTGGTTGGAATCGTCTCCCTGAATGGCGGGTGCTACTTATTGCAGAGCGCCCAAGGCCATTTCGCGCTCATGTCGAAGCGGCGTCCGATCAGCGAGGTGATCGAGAGCCCCTCGACGCCGCCGGCCCTGCGGTCTCAGCTCACGGCGGTGACGGCGATACGCGATTTCGCCAGCCGCGAGTTGGGACTGCCCGATAACGGCAGCTATCGAAGCTATGCGGACCTCGGCCGGCCCTACGTGGTGTGGAATGTGGTCGCGGCGCCGGAATTCTCCGTCGATGCCAAGGAATGGTGCTATCCCATAGTGGGTTGCGTCGCCTACCGCGGCTACTTCGTCGAACAGCGGGCGCGGGACTTCGCCGCCCGGTTGCGGGGTCAGGGGCTCGACGTCGTGGTCGGCGGAGTGGCTGCATATTCCACTCTCGGGCATTTCAACGATCCCATCTTGAGCAGCATGGTCGGTTGGGATGACGTCGAGCTCGCGGCCATCATCTTTCACGAACTCACGCACCAGCTGCTGTATGTGCCGAACGATTCCTCGTTCAATGAGGCGTTGGCGACGACGGTGGAAGAGGAGGGCGTGCGGCGCTGGCTGAACGCCCAGGGACGAGAGGCGGATCTCGCGAAACATCTCGAACAGCACAAACAATACCTCGAGGTGATCGACCTGTTGAACCAAACGCGGACTTCTTTGAGCGCACTCTATGCCTCAGGATTGGCTGCGGCACCGATGCGCGAGCGCAAACGCAGCGTATTCGCGGACCTGCGTGCCTCGTACACGAACCTCAAGGCCGGCTGGGGCGCGCATCCACCCTTCGAGGCGTGGTTCAACGAGGACCTCAACAACGCGCATCTGGCATCGATCGCCACGTACTTCAATTGCGTGCCCGGCTTCCAGCGCGAACTCGCCGCGGTCGGCGGAAACCTTCCCGCGTTCTATGCCCGCGCGCGGGAACTGGCGAAGCTCGACAAGGACCGGCGCGATGCGCTGCTGTGCGTCGGCACCTAGCGCGCGCGCCGTATCAAGTGCGCGCGTGCCGGGGCCGGACAACATGCACACTCCGCTCATCCCACCAACAGACTGAGGTGGAACAACACGGTGAGCCCGGACACGATGGTGACGGCCAGGAAGCCTTGAGCGATTCTCGCGGCCAGTTGGAATTCGTTCATGATGTGTACTCCTGTGTGAGAATTGGGTGAATCGACTTCGACGGTGATCAGGTTGCTCCGTCGGCGAGATCGGAACAAACGCAATGTCTGAACGTTCGTTAAGGAAAACTTAAGATGTCGGGCGCGCATGACCGGCTGCCCCTGGGCGCGTTGCGGGTATTCGAGGCGGTCGCGACTCACCTGAATTTCTCGACCGCGGCCGATGCGCTCAATGTCACGCCTGCCGCGGTGAGCCAGCAGATCAAGACGCTGGAGGGGTATATCCAAGTGCCGCTGTTCCGGCGCAACGGACGCCGTGTGGAAATCACCGAGGAGGGACTCGAGTTGCTGCCCGCGGTGAGAGCGGGTCTCGAGAAGCTGGAATCGGCTTTGCGTCAAGTCAAGCATCACGGCCGCGCCGGACCGCTGCAGATCAGCACGCTGGCGTCGTTCCTGCAGACCTGGCTGCTGCCGAGAATCCGTTCCTTTCGACGCAAGTCCCCCAACATCGAGCTGCGCTTTCACACCGCACGAGAGCTGGTCGATTTCTCGCGTACCGCGAATCACGTCGCGATTCGTCTCGGCCGGGGCAACTACCCGAATCTGCACTGCGAGAAATTACTGGATGAATGGTTGGTGCCGGTCGCCAGCCCTGATCTGATCAAGCAATACGGCATGATCGAGCGGGGCGCCGACTTGAGCAAATACCCGCTGCTCGAAAGCGGCGATGAGCCGTGGAGCGTTTGGAGCCTGGCCGACGCGGAAGCCGCGCGGTATTCGCGAGCGCCCTCCATCGATGATTCCGCCGGACTGTTGACGGCGGCCGAGGAGGGCTTGGGGTATGTACTCGCGCGCTGGACTACCGTGACGCGCGCGTTGCAAAAAGGCACGCTGCGCCTTGCGGCCAAGGGTTCGCTGCCGTACGGCTCCGCGTTCTACTTCGTTTGTCCGAAGGCTTTCCTGGCGCTGCCGAAAGTGGCGCAATTTCGCGAGTGGATTTTCGCAGCCGCGCGCGATTTTCCGGACCCGGCCGGCACTGTGACCTCGATGCAGGCGCCAAGGCGCGCGCGCTGATCGACGCGTGGTCAGTCGGCGGTGCTGCCGTCCGCGGAGCTCCCGTCCGCAGTGGTGTGGCCCGCAGTGGCGCGGCCCGCGACGGCGGGCCCGTGGGAGGCGCGATCGCGGCTCAAGCGCGCATTGCCCTCGAAACCACCGAGATACTGGCGCGCCGCCGCCAGCATCGATTGCGGCTTGATGCGCAATCGTGCGAAGCCATCCTCGGTACAGATGCTATCGACGGTCAGCGAACGATAGTTGTCGCTCGAGAACGGACGGCCGGGGACGAAGTCCATCATCAGCCCCTGCAAGCGCGCGGCGACATCCGGCAGGCCGACGATCCAGCGCCGCCGGCTGGTGAGTGTCGCCACCAAGCCGACGATCTCGCGCAGAGTGTAGATTTGCGGTCCGCCCAATTGGAAAGTCTGGCGGCTCGCGGCGCCGCCGTGCAGGCACGCGAGCAGCGCTTCGACGACATCGTCGACGAACACCGGCTGAAAGCGGGCATTCGGCCGCGCGAGCGGAAACACGAACGGGATCGTCGCCAGCAACCCGGCAAAGCGATTAAGAAACGAGTCGCCGGGTCCGAACATCACGGAGGGCTGGAAGATGGTCCAATCGAGAGCGCCGGACTGCTCGCGGATCAATTTTTCCGCTTCGCCCTTGGACCTCAAGTAATAGCTCGGCGCATCGGTGGCGGCCTTCAGAGCGGATACTTGCAGCAGGCGGCCGACGCCCGCAAAACGGGCGGCTTGCAAAACGCCCTGGGTCAGTTCGGTGTGGGCGCGGCGAAATCCGCCGCCGCCGAAGCCGCGCTCATTCAGGATTCCGACCAGATTGATCACCACGTCCCTGCCTCGAAAGCGCTCGCTCAGCTGCGCCTCCTCGTACACATCGCAATTCTCCAGCGTGAGTCCGGGCAGGACCAGCAAATGCCTGTGTTGTTCGCGATCGCGCGACAGGACGGTGACCCGGTGGCCGTCCTTGATCAGCCGGGCGACCAAGCGCGTGCCGAGAAATCCGGTGCCGCCGAGTACGGCTATGGACTTGAGGCGCATGCCTTCACCGAATCTGAATCAGCAGCGCCGCCGGTCCGCGCCGTACATTGAGCACCAGTACCGCCGCGCCTTTGGCGGCTTCCTTGAAAGCCTTGGTGTTCGCCACCGGCGTGCGGCCGACGCCGACGATCAAGTCATTGGCGCGCAGTCCATTCTGCGCCGCGGGACTGCCTTCTTGGATGGTCTTCACCAGCACACCGCCGCCATCGGCGGCATCGTTCAGTTCCGCGCCGTCGAGCCCCTTGTTGATCTCGACCGCGTTGGCGGTCTCGGCGTCGCCACGCTCGGCGATGATGGCGGTGACGGTGCGCGGCTTGCCGTCGCGCAACAGCCCGATCTCCACTTTGTCGCCGATGCGCAGCATTCCGATCGAGTTGCGCAACTCTCCGGCGTCCTTCTTGGGTACACCGTTGATCGAGGTGATGATGTCGCCGGTCTTGACGCCCGCGCGCTCGGCGGCCGATCCTTGCGCGACTCCGGCGACCAACGCGCCGCTCGATTCGGCGACCCCGAATTCCTTCGCGATGTCCGGCGTCACGTTGTAAAGCTGGACGCCCAAGATGCCGCGCTTCACCTGGCCGTACTTGATCAGCTGGTCCATGACGCCCTTGACCATATTGACCGGGATCGCAAAGCCGATCCCGATATTGCCGCCGCTGGACGAGTAAATGGCGGAATTGATGCCAACCAATTCGCCGTGCAGATTCACGAGCGCGCCGCCGGAATTGCCCGGGTTGATGGAGGCGTCGGTTTGGATGAAATCTTCGTACCCGTCGGGATTGATGCCGGTGCGGCCGAGCGCGCTGACGATGCCGGCGGTCACCGTATGTGCGAGACCGAACGGGTTGCCGATGGCGACGACGTAGTCGCCGACCTCGAGCCGCGTCGAATCGCCGAACGCGATGGCCACCAGATTCGGCTGCTTGACCTGCAGCACGGCGATGTCCGCGCCTTCGTCGCTGCCGATCACCGTGGCGGAAAAGGAGCGATTGTCGAGCAGAGTCACGGTGATCTCGCTCGCGTTCTCGACCACATGAAAATTAGTGACGATGTAGCCGTTCTTGGCGTCGACGATCACGCCGGAGCCGGCGCTGCGAAACTCGCGCTCGTGCGGCACTTCGAAGAAGCGGCGGAAAAAAGGATCGTCCATCAGCGGATTGCGTTGTCCCGGCTGCTCTTTGATGGTGCCCTTGGTCGCGATGTTGACGACGGCGGGCGACACTCGCTTGACCATGGGCGCGAGCGACGGCATCGGCGCGGCGTCCGCGGTGGGCGCGGGGGATGCCGGATAGGCCTGCGTAGAGATGGCGGCCGCGAGCGCAGCAGCGAGGAACTTGAGACGCAGAGTCATGCGGGGTCCTTACATAGAGAGGCCGGACGTGTTGGCGTCCGGCCTCGTCTTGGGTACTGGAGACCCGATATTACACGGAAGATCGCGCGGCTAGGATCTCAGGCTGCTTCCACCGTGATCCGGTGCGGCTGCACCTGCGCCAATTTCGGAATGGCGACTTCCAGCACACCGTTGACGAATTTCGCCTTGATGTTCTGGGCGTCCGCCGAATCCGGCAAACTAAAGCGGCGTTGGAATTCGCCGGTGGTTCGCTCGATGCGGCGATAGCCTTCGCGGGCTTCGCGCCGCACCTCTTCCCGGTGTCCTCGAATGGTCAACACTCCCTGGTCGGTGGTGATTTCCACGGCCTTCGGATCGACGCCGGGAAGATCGACGTGCAATGCGAACTGGTTCGCCTCCTCGTGGATGTCGGTCTGCGGCAGCCAGGCGCCGGAATCAGCGGCCGTCGTCAACGGCGCGCCGAACAAGCGATCGATGTCTTTTTGGAGCCGGCTGACGAGTGCCCAAGGCTCATAACGTACGACGGTCATCTGTAGATACTCCTGCATAAATAAAGTTGTTGGAAAAAAAATCAGCCAATGTCAGTGATTTCACCGGTGCATTTGAAAAACACGTGGCATTGAAGTTGGGCCGGGGCGGCGCATTTCAACTTGAGGACGCAACTTCACTGGTAGGGCGCGACGCGCCGCTGCGAGCCTCGAGGAACGGACCAAAATGAGACGTGGTTCAAAGTCAATGCAACATAATGTGGATAACGTGTGCAAACACAAGATGTTGCGATTGGCGATAATTTCCCTTGACCTCGCCATCCCGAAGTGTAGTCAGCTAATTTCTCGGGTTATTTTTGTAAATCATTGATATTTATGAATTTTATTTCTCCAAATTTCTGTGAAAAATTCCTTGACGATGATTGCCATCGCGCCGTACCCTCTGCTCCCTCACACAATATGTTGTGTTCGGCCAGATCGCGCTAAGTTCCCCTCGGACCGCCGCAATTTGTGTTCAAGATCCATAGACAATAATTTCGGAGCGGCTTAAAAAACCATGAATACGGTGGTGAAAATTCAACCCAAAGATGTCGGCAGCATTCCCTACCAGGAAGCGTCGATGGACATATGGGATAAAAAATACCGTCTGACCGCAAAGGATGGTTCTCCCATCGACGACTCGATGGACGGTACCTACCGGCGCGTCGCACGTGCGCTCGCGGACGTCGAAACCGAACAATGCCGCGAACAGTGGTATGAATCCTTTCTCTGGGCGCTGCGTCACGGCGCCATTCCCGCCGGCCGCGTGACGTCGAACGCGGGGGCGCTCGAACACAAGCCCGCGACCTCGACGATCAACTGCACGGTGTCCGGAACGATCCATGACTCCATGGACGATATTCTGAACAAGGTCCATGAGGCGGGCCTCACGCTCAAGGCAGGGTGCGGCATCGGCTATGAATTCTCGACCTTGAGACCGCGCGGTGCCTATGTGTCGGGCGCCGGCGCGTATACGTCGGGTCCCCTGTCGTTCATGGATATCTACGACAAGATGTGTTTTACGGTGTCTTCCGCCGGCGGACGGCGCGGCGCGCAGATGGGCACCTTCGATATCGGACATCCCGATGTGCTGGAATTCATCCGCGCCAAGCGCGAAAACGGCAGGCTGCGCCAGTTCAACCTGTCGCTGCTCATCACCGATGACTTCATGAAGGCCGTCAAGAGCGGCGGCGAATGGCGGCTGGCGTTTCCGCTGGGGCGCCAGGAATTCGAGGCCGAGCAGCCCGATCTGAATGACGCGTCCAAGTTCGTATGGCGGGAATGGCCCTATACGGACGGATACGTGGCGAACGAAGAAGGACTCGTGGCCTGCAAGATCTACAAGACCTTACCGGCGCGCCGCGTGTGGGATGTGATCATGTCCTCCACCTACGACTTTGCCGAGCCTGGATTCATCCTCGTCGACAAGGTCAACGAGATGAACAACAATTGGTGGACGGAGAATATTCGCGCCACCAATCCATGCGTGACCGCGGATACCCGGCTGGCGACGCAATTCGGCATGGTGCGGATCGGCGATCTGTACGATGCGCGGGTCGATATTCAGGCGACCGTCGATAGCCGTGCCCTCGGCGAAGGACTGGGCGTTGCGGTGCGGCCCGCTGTTCCGGCTTTTATGACGTCATCGTCCGCGGATGTCTATCGCGTCGTGACCGAAGATGGCTATGAGATCAAGGCCACCGAATGGCATGACTTTTATACGACCCGCGGCAAGATCAAGCTCAAGGATCTTAGAGCCGGCGATGCACTGCTGATTCAATCCGGCAAGGGGCAATTCGGCGGCTGCGGCAGCGCAGAGCTCGGTCAGCTGTTGGGCTTGCTGACGGGCGATGGACATTTCACCAATCGCGGCATGGGCCAGGAGGCGGCGGTCGTCAATCTGTGGGGAGCGGACCGCGCCATCGCCGACAACGTGGTGGCGTACATCAACTCGTTGATTGCCGGCTTCGCCAATCGCCCGAGGATCTATCAGGTGGGCTCTGTGGCGATCCCTGCCCGCAATCTGGTGATGATCCGTTCAGTGCTTCTCGCCCGGGTACTGGCGCAGTACGGATTCACAGCGGAGACCAAGCTCAAGGTTCCGGAAATCGTCTGGCGCGGCAATGAGGAATGCGTCAAGGGCTATTTGCGCGCGTTGTTCCAGACCGATGGAACCGTGCAGCGCGACGACAAAAACGCCTATTGCACGATCCGGCTCGCGTCGAGCAAGCAGACCCTGCTGAAAGATGTCCAGATGCTGCTCGCCAACTTCGGCATCTTCTGCCGAGTGCTGAGGCGGCGTGATGCCCGACAGCGACCAATGTCGGACGGAAGGGGCGGGACCCGGCTATATGATTGTCAAGCGGACTACGAATTGATCATCGGCTCCGAATCGCGCGACTACTTCATGGAGAAAATCGGATTTCTGACGGACGAAAAAAATGACAAGTATCGTCAATGGAAGCTGCAGCGGAAGAGCGCACGGCGCGAGGAGTTTGTCAGCTCCGTTGCTACGATCGAATACGCCGGTCGCGAGGCGGTGTTCGATACGACACAACCCGATCGGAACAACCTCATCTTCAATGGAATTGTGACGGGGAACTGCGGCGAGCAGCCATTACCGCCCTATGGCTCATGCCTCCTGGGGTCGGTGAATCTCACCAAGTTCGTCATCGATCCGTTCACCGAGGATGCGCGCTTCGACTGGGAGACCTACCGCAAGGTCGTGAAAGTGTTCACGCGCATGCTCGACAATGTGGTCGAGATCAACGGGCTGCCTCTGCCGAAGCAGCGCGAGGAGATCCTGCGCAAGCGCCGCCACGGCATGGGTTTCCTGGGGTTGGGTTCGGCGATCACCATGCTGTGCATGAAATACGGATCGAAGAAATCGGTGGCGTTCACGCAGAATGTGTCGCGGGAAATGGCGGTGGCCGGCTGGGAAGCCGCGCTCGAGCTGGCGCGCGAGAAGGGTCCGGCGCCGATCATGAACGAGGAGTTCACGGTTACCCGCGAGATGCTGCGCAAGCGGCCTGAAATGATCAAAGACGGCTGGCGCGTCGGCGCGCGGATCGCGGGCCGTGTGCTGCACGCACGCTACAGCCGCTACATGCAGCGGATCGCGGAGGCATCGCCCGAATTGGTCGACGAACTCGCCGAGGTCGGCGCGCGCTTCACGCATCACACCTCGATCGCCCCCACCGGCACGATTTCGCTGTCGCTCGCCAACAACGCATCGAACGGCATCGAGCCTTCCTTCGCGCATCACTATTTCCGCAATGTGATCCGTGAAGGCAAGAAATCCAAGGAAAAAATCGACGTATTCTCGTTCGAGTTGCTCGCCTACCGTGAGCTGGTGAATTCGCGCGCAATGCCCCCCTCTGCGAATAACGTGGCGCAAAACCCCGCGGAAAAACTTCCCGACTACTTCATTGCAGCGGACGACATCGGACCGAAAGAACACGTGGATATTCAGGCGGCGGCGCAGATCTGGATCGATTCATCGATTTCCAAGACCGCGAATGTTCCGACCGACTACAAGTATGAGGACTTCAAGGACATTTACATGTATGCCTTCGAACAGGGCCTGAAGGGCTGTACCACATTCCGGTTCAACCCCGAGGCGTTCCAGGGAGTATTGGTCAAGGAGGACGACCTCAAGAACACCACGTATGTGTTCACCCTCGAGGACGGCACGGAAGTCGAGGCGCGGGGCGATCAGGAGATCGAATACGACGGCGAGATGCACACCGCCGCCAATCTCTTCGATGCACTCAAAGAAGGCTACTACGGGAAATTCTGAGCATGGCTCACATCAAAATCGACAAGAAAATCGCCAAGTACCGCGTACTCAAGCCGGAAGCGAAGGACGCGCCCGCAGCGCCGCCCAAGGACCCGCCAAAGGCCCAGGACAACGTGATCTGGATGCACGAGAAGCTCGAGCGCCCGGAGGTGCTGATCGGCTCGACCTACAAGATCAAGACGCCGGTGTCCGATCATGCCATGTACGTCACCATCAACGACATCGTGCTCAACGAGGGCACGCCGCACGAACAGCGCCGGCCGTTCGAAGTGTTCATCAATTCGAAGAATCTCGATCATTTCCAATGGATCGTCGCACTGACCCGGGTAATCTCCGCGGTGTTTCGCAAGGGCGGCGATACCACGTTTCTGGTAGACGAACTGAAAGCGGTGTTCGATCCGAAGGGCGGCTACTGGCAGCCCGGCGGCAAATTCATGCCGTCGACGATTGCAGAATTGGGCTACGTGATCGAGCGCCACCTACAGTCGATCGGATTGCTCAAGAAGCCCGAGCTCGACGTGCATCAGCGCAAACTCGTTCAGGAGAAACGCGCGGAATTCGAAGCGCGCACCAAGCAAACCGACGCCTTTTCGAAGTCGCTGTTTCCTGAAGGGGCTCAATTGTGCGCCAAGTGCAGCACCGCTGCCGTGGTGATGATGGACGGCTGCCACACCTGCCTGAATTGCGGCGATTCCAAGTGCGGATAGTTCCGCGATAATCAAGCCACTCAAGCTGGCGGCGCTGCTGCTTCTGCTCGCGCCGCTTCAGACTACGTTTGCAGCGGGCGCGGAGACCCAAGATCCGTTCGTGCGCCCCGCCCAGCTCGAGCGGGACGTGCGATTTTGGATCCGGGTGTACACGGAAGTCACCACCGATCAGGGCTTGATCCATGACGATTGGAATTTAGGACTGGTCTACGAGGTACTGCGCTTCGATCCGGCGGCGTCCCCGGCGCAGCGTGAACGGCTGGTCGCCGAAACCAAGAACCGCTACGCGGCATTGCTCCGGCGCTTCGCGGCCGGATCCACGGACAATTTGACTGCGCATGAGCGGCGCATTCTGCATGCCTTCGGCGAGAAGGCGACGCCGGCCGATTTTCGCGATGCAGTCGATCGAATCCGCTTCCAACTGGGACAGGCCGATCGATTTCACGAAGGCTTGATCCGCTCTGCGTTATGGGAGAAACAGATCGCGCAGACGCTCGCGAAACGCGGAGTGCCGGCGGAAATCGCGGCGCTGCCGCATGTCGAATCATCGTTCAATCTCACGGCCTATTCCAAGGTCGGTGCGGCCGGGCTGTGGCAATTCATGCCGGGGACGGCCAAGCGATTCATGCGCGTAGATGGCGTGGTCGACGAGCGTCTCGATCCGTATACCGCGACGGACGCGGCCGCAAATTTGATGCTGTACAACTACCGGCTGCTCGGCACCTGGCCGCTCGCGGTCACCGCCTACAACCACGGCCCGGGCGGCTTGCGCCGCGCCCAGGATGAGCTCGGCACCAGCGATATAGGAGTCATCGTCAAGCGTTACCAGGGCAAGACCTTCGGCTTCGCGTCCCGAAATTTCTATGTCGCGTTCCTGGCGGCGCTCGAGGTGGATCGCCATGCGGAGAAATACTTCGGTCCGATCACGCGGCTCACGGACACCGACAGCACCCCGGTAGAAGTTCCGGACTATGTCCCGGTGGACGCGCTGGCGAAGGCCTTCAAAGTAGACATGGGGGCACTGCGTGTGCTGAACCCGGCGCTGCGGCCGCCGATCTGGAGCGGAGCCCGCTGGGTGCCGCGCGGGTATACGTTACGGCTGCCCGGCACGCCCCCGCAATCCGAGATCGCCGCTGCGTGGGCGCGCTTGTCGCCCACGCAGCGCTACGTTGCCCAGCGCAACGACGGCAGCCACAAAGTCCGCAAAGGAGAGACCTTGGCGGGCATCGCCGCGGTCAGCGGGGTGAGCTTGAGCCGTTTGCTTGCGGCCAATGGGTGGACACCTGAGCATGCGATCGCTCGCGGCGAGATCGTGCGAATTCCGCTGCCGGCGTCGCGCGGTGACGGCGCGGTCGTCGCAGCGGCATCCACGCCCGCGCCGGTGCTTGCGGGTGCGACCGGGGTGGCGCCTGCGCCCGTGATTGCCGCCGCGCACTCGGTTGCGGCTGCGCCGCCGGTTGGGGTTTCAGACGCCGTGGCGCCGCTCGAACGTCCCCCGCCGCCGCCCCCCGAGCCGGTCTCGGCCCGGCAAACCGATCCCAACGCCCTGTTGCCGGTTGCGGCTCCGACGGGCAACCCGGACACCACCGACTACAGCGTGGCGGCGGACGGCACGACGACCGTGCAACCCGCCGAAACGCTCGGACACTTTGCGGAGTGGTGCCAGGTCGACCCGCAATCGCTGCGCACACTCAACAAGCTGCACAAGAAGGGTGTGGTGACGCTCGGCCGAAAGATCAAATTGGATTTATCCAAGGTCACCGCGGCAGAGGTCGTCGCCGCCCGCCGCGACTATCACCGGCATTTGCAAGAGACGTTCTTTGCGGCACATCGCATCGCCGGCACGGAGAACTACGCGGTGAAGCGCGGCGAGTCGCTATGGACGATCGCGCAGCATGCGGATCTGCCCATTTGGCTGGCCGCTCAATACAATCCCGACATCAACTTCAGCGACGTACGGCCGGGCGCCACGATCACCCTGCCGCGGGTGGTGGCCATCAATCGTCAGTGATCCCGCGGTCGTGCACGTACGCGGCGAGAGCCGGCCGGGTGTCGTGACTCGCAAAGAACTTCAGGGTGCTGTCGTCCGCCGCCCGCACGTCGAGTTCCATCTTTTGACTCGCCGCCATCTTCTTCAAGGTGTCGACGGTCAGTTCGAAGTAGGCGGTTTGTCCCCAGGCAACCACCGGCGGGTACGGATCATGCCCGAGCGTCGGCATCTCGATGACTGACAATGACAGAGGACCCTCGTCGAGGACCAGGGTCACCGCGCCCGGCGCATGGATATCGCCCGCCGGGCTGTCATTGCCGGGCGCAATGTGGACCCACAAGCCGTAGCCGATCGTGCCCATGCGATTCCATTCCACCGGACCCAAGTAGGTAAAGGTCGTGCGCTTGCCAAAGCTCAAGGCCGCGCTCTGTGCGGTCGGCAGCAATTCGATCGGTTGTTCGAGCGATGCCAGGGTCAATCCGGTGCGCTCGTCGAGGACCTCGACCGGCTTCACGGACGATTGGATGGAGCAGCCGGCCATCAGCCCGATCACAGGCGCGAGGAGCAGCAGGAGGGGGGAAACAAATGGAATACGCATTGGGAGTAGTATACCGGGACGTGAGCTGCAGCCGATTATGTCGCGGCGCCTACACGCTATAATTTCCACGATGACCCACTCCCAAAGACGCCGTCCGGCAGCCATTCCCGGGAAGGCCAGGGCGCTTAGGCTTGCCCTGGCGCTGCTCGCGGCCCCGCTGATGCACAACGCAGCTGCCGAAGATATCGCGGCGGCCGACCGCGTCGTCGTTCACAAGGCGGAACATAAACTGTACCTGTACAGCGGCAGCCGGCTGCTCGGGGAGTATAAGGTGCAGCTCGGTTTGAGTCCGACGGGGCAGAAAGAGCGTGAACACGACTTCCGGACACCCGAGGGCCGCTACTACCTCGCGCGCCGCAATACCCGCAGCGACTACTTCCTGGCCATCCAGGTGTCCTACCCCAACAAAGAAGACGAGTTGCGGGCCCGCAAGAATCGCTGGGCACCCGGCGGCTCGATCATGATTCACGGGTTTCCCAACACGCCCAAGCATCCGGCCGCGTACTATGCGTCGAACGACTGGACGGACGGCTGTATCGCCTTGTCCAATTCCGATATGGTCGAGGTATGGATGCGCACGCAAGATAATATCCCCATCGATATCTATCCCTGATATCCATCCTGACAGGTGCCGTGTGGAAACCACGATTCTTTCCTCTGACATGGTCGATGCGCGGGTCGCGCCGAAAGGCAGTCTCGAGCACCTGTCGCAACAGGAAATCGCCAAATTGCTCGATTCCGGGCAAGGGGGCCTCTACCCGCTGTTCCGCAAGTGCGCCCTCGCGGTGCTCAATTCCGGCAGCGAGATCGGCGATGCCCGCGTGCTGTTCGAGAAATATCGGGACTTCGATCTGCGGATAGTGCCCCAGGCGTGGGGTATCAAGCTCGAGATCAAGAACGCGCCGGCCGCGGCGTTCGTCGACGGCGTGATGATCAGGGGCCTCAAGGATCATCTGTTCGCGGTGCTGCGCGACGTGGTCTTCATTTCCAATGAGATCATGGAGAGCGGACGCTTCGACCTCGCGTCCTCTCCCAGCATCACCAATGCGGTGTTTCATATCCTGCGCCACGCGCGCGTATTGGAATTGCAGGTGCGGCCGAATCTCGTGGTCTGCTGGGGCGGCCATTCGATCCGCAGGGTCGAATATGATTACACCAAGAAGGTCGGCTACGAACTCGGGCTGCGCGGTCTCGATGTGTGCACGGGCTGCGGTCCCGGCGCCATGAAGGGTCCGATGAAGGGCGCCACCATCGGGCATTCGAAACAGCGAATCGTCGGCGGGCGCTACCTCGGGATCACCGAGCCCGGCATCATTGCCGCCGAACCGCCCAATCCGATCGTCAGCCAATTGGTGATCATGCCGGACATCGAAAAGCGCCTCGAAGCGTTCGTACGGCTCGGTCACGGCATCGTCATTTTCCCCGGCGGCGCGGGCACTGCGGAGGAAATCCTGTACCTGCTCGGCATATTGCTCGATCCCGCCAATCAGGAACTGCCGTTTCCCCTGGTATTCACCGGTCCCGCGGACAGTGCCGAGTACTTCCAGCAGATCCACCACTTCGTCGGCGCGACCTTGGGATCACAGGCGCAATCGCGCTATCAAATGATCATCGACGATGCCGCGGGCGTCGCGCGCGCGATGGTGTCCGGCATGGCCCAGGTGCGCGATTATCGGCGCCAGGCCAAGGATTCCTACGGTTACAACTGGCTGCTGAAGATTCCCTTGGATTTCCAGCTGCCGTTCGAGGTCACGCATGCCTCGATGCGGGCGTTGCGCCTGTCGCACGACCAGCCTGCGCACGAACGCGCCGCGAATCTGCGGCGCGCGTTCTCCGGAATCGTGGCCGGCAACATCAAGGAGTACGGGGTCAGCGCAATCGAACGTTTCGGCCCCTTCGAACTCGCCGGCGAGCCCTCGATCATGGAACCGCTCGATCAATTGCTGCGCTCGTTCGTCGCGCAGGGCCGGATGAAGTGCACCGGCACGCAGTACACGCCCTGCTACCGACTCGTGGCATGACAGATCCGCACCGCATCCGGTATCGATTCGATCTGCCGGACGGATCGCGGACGGTTCTGGACTTCACCTTCGACGCGGCGGACTTTCATCTGACCACGGCGCTGCCCGCCGAGCCGCCCTTCTGGACCGACCTGAAATTCAATCAATGCGCCAATTGTCCGCTCGATGCCTCGGAGCAGCCGCATTGTCCGGCCGCCTTGCAAATGGCGTCGACGATCGAGCCGTTGAAATCCCTGGTGTCCTTCGACACCGTCGGGGTGACGGTCACGCAGGCGGAACGCACGATCTACGCCGAGACCACCGCGCAGCAAGCCATGAGTTCCGTACTCGGGTTGATCATGGCCACGGCGGGATGCCCCTGGACCGACCGGTTTCGGCCCATGGCGCGGTTTCATCTGCCGTTCGCGAACGAGATGGAGACGGTGTATCGCAGCCTCTGCATGTTCCTGCTGGCGCGCGAACTCGGAGGTGCCGGCGGCACGCAGGGCTTTGCCGAACTCGAAAAGCTCTACGAGAACCTGCACGTCGTGAATCGCGGCATGGCGCGCCGCTTGGGGGCGGCCACGCGAACCGATCCGGCGCAGAACGCGATGGCTCTGCTCGATTCTTATACGACCCTGTTGCCGGCAGCGCTCGAAGGCTCGCTCGAGGAGCTCAAGCCGTTGTTCGACGCCTGGGTCAAGGCCGGCCGCTCGAGCCCGATTTAACTTACCGCGACAGCCTCTGAGAGCCACATCGCAGCTCTCGTCGCCAGATCGCGACAGTGCAGACCCCTCGTGACACAGTTCCTGTCGAGTGTGGGTCGCTACACTTACTGTCGTCGCACATGGGAGCAGAGGCGAAATTGATGACTGACCTTAAGAATCAACCTCGATACAGCGGCGTGGACCGCCGCGCCCCGCGCGCGGACTCCGGCACTCAAAAGCCGGGCGGCGTCGCGCCCCGGGATGCATTCAAGACCGGCGGCCGCCATGCTGCGATCACCAACACGCTCTACAACTGGCACAGCTACAAGAACTGGGCGGAAAAAATTCGCGGCAACTGGGAAGATAAAAAGTAGCCGCGCCGGGCGCGTGAGCGGCGCGCCGCTTCCTGTCAGGCGGTCGCCGGCAAAGAACTGACGCCTTCAACCGGACGCCATGCCTCCTCCTTGGCCTTGAGCCACGCCAGCAAGGGGCGCCAGTCCTCAATATCCTGCTCCACCAATTGACGCTTCATCTCGTGCACGCCAAGGCCCTGTTCCGCCGCGCGCACATAATTTTGAGAGTCGCGCAAGGTTGCAATGACCGGAATCCGCAGGGTCTGCAGAAATCGCATCAACGACTGATAGACCAGGGTATTGCGCTTGACGCGATTGGCGACGACACCGATGCGATTTTCGTCGCGCCGCACTTTCGCGATCAGCAACAGGTCGGCGATGCATTTCGAAAAGGCGTGGATGTCGATGTCGGACGGCAGCACCGGCACGATGATGGCATCCGCGCTCGCGGTCATTTGAGGCATATCCTGCGCAACCACCGCCGCCGGCGTGTCGATCACGACATGCGCCGCGTCCGACGGTGTGCGCATTTGCCAGGCGCGGGTGACGCGCGGATCGCGTTCGAAAGCCGCAATGCCATGGATGAACGCTTGTTCGGGTTTGCGCTTCTTCAGCCACCGGGTGCTCGAACCTTGAGCGTCGTTGTCGGTCAGCACCGGACGATCGCCTTGGCTCGCAAAATAACTGACGAGATTGGTCGCAATGGTCGTTTTGCCCGAACCCCCTTTTGGATTCAGGACCAGAATTCGCTGCATGTGCGTGGAGCCTACGCAGGCCGGAGCACCAAGGCAAGGGTGTGACTCCACTCACGGCGACGGATCGAGGTGTCGCCTACACTGCCAGACCTATGGAATGGGTATTACAAGTAGTGGACGAAATCGACGATGCGGTCAGCAGCATCCGGCTGTGGTGTCTCGGGTTTCACGCTGAAGTCGGCTTGAGCGTCGCCGCCGGCATCGGTACCTTCGCCATCGGCGCCGCGCTCTGGGCGGGACAAGAAGCGCTGTTGATACTCACCGCCACGCTCGTGCTCGGTGCCGCCGCCGCATTGAAAATTCATGGAGCCCAATTCAGCGTCAGCCGGTAAGATGCCGCGCATGGCATTGGGTATATTGCGCAAATTCGGTCTCCTCGTTCTTACCGCTGCGTTCACCGCTGCAGTGGCCGCTTGCGGCGCGAAACAGGGCGCGTCGCCGGCCGAGGCGCCGGCTCCCGGAGTCACTTCGATGCAATCGACACAACTGCAGGCGGGCAGCGGAGCGGCCATCGCGGCGGGACAAATCGCGGTCATGCAATATACCGGCTGGCTATACGAGGGTTCCGCGCCCGACAACAAGGGCAGGCAATTCGACAGCTCGCGCACCACGGGGCAGCCGTTCAAATTCGCGTTGGGCACCGGTCAAGTGATCAAGGGTTGGGATCAAGGCGTGGCGGGAATGAAAGTCGGCGAGCGCCGCCGCTTGGTCATTCCCTCGAGTTTGGCGTACGGCGATGAGGGCGCGGCCGGCGTCATTCCGCCGGGAGCGACTTTGGTGTTCGACGTCGAGCTCGTCGCGATCGAATGACTCTCGTTCGAATGAATCCTCGCGCCTAAACGATTGGATGGGGCGATTCGAAGCGGCTGAGTGTCCCCCAGCCGCTCCGTAAGCAAATCAGTTCACGAATTCCTTGAGCGTCTTCAGTGCGGCGATGCGCACTTTCTTGCTGGCCGGTTTTGCCTTGAACGTCATTTTTTCGCCGTTGAACGGATTGACTCCCTCACGCGCCTTGGTGGCCGGTTTTTTGACGACCTTCATCTTCAGCAGTCCGGGCATGGTGAACAGCCCATGACTGCGCAGACTCTTCTTGATCGCCGCGGAAAGCGAGTCAAACACGGCTCCGACCTGCTTCTTGGTGAGCTCTGTTTCCTTCGAAATGGTAGCGAGAATTTCAGACTTGGTCGGTGCTGCATTCTTTTTCGCCATATTAAAATCTCCTGCTGGGGTTTGCGAGCGCGGGCCAATTGATGCCCGACGCAGCTATTAAAATGTCCACTGATTCAACTCGGCGCCGAAAATAACATAGAAAAAAGCCGATGTTTAGCGCAAATGCGAAAAAAGATTTTTGCGCGGCGTGCTCGTGGCGCTGGTTTTTACGGCATCCGCGTCGACCGATCAGCCGTTGCGGCGGGTGCTTACGGCTGGTTCACAGTAATTTCAGGCATGTAGGAGCCGATGTTCAACGCAGTAGCACCAGCAGCGCGCCGATCACGATCGACACCCACAGGACCGAGAAATCTATCTGGCCGATCGGCGGGATGGTCCGCCTTACTGGCTTTAATATCGGCTCGCAGAGCTGCGCGAGCAGGCGCACGCCGGGTGCGTATCCGCCCGGCGTCACGAAGCTCGTCAACCAGTAGAGCAGCATCGCGAACAAATAGATCCGCAGCACCAGATCGGCCAGGTTCACGACCGTGATTCGCACGAACAGTACCGCGTCGCCGATGCCTTCGCCCGCGAGTGCGAGCGTGGCCGCGGTGCGCACGGAAGCGACAATCAAGACCGCGACGACCGTGGCGGTATCCACCTTGCCGACCGGCGGCAACACCTTGCGCAGCGGCAATATCAGCCAATTGGTGACACGCACGATGGCGTCGGCCATCGGGTCTCGAAAATCTGCGCGCACCCACTGGAACAGCAGACGCAGCACGAATGCCAGCGTCAGCAACCAGAGCAGCGTATCGACGATGTATCTGATCGCTTCCATGTCAATCAGCGCCGTATTCGGCGGCGAGTTCGCTCGAGCGTCGGTCGGCTGCCGCCACCGCATGCGCGACGATGGCACGGAGACCCGCCGCATCGAGAACCGCGAGCGCCGCGGCGGTGGTGCCGCCCTTCGATGTGACCTGCTCCCGCAGCGTCGCGAGCGACAGGGCGGAGAGGCGCGCCATTTGCGCAGCTCCGAATGCCGTTTCCAGCGTCAATTGATGTGCGACATCGCCCGGCAGTCCGCGTTCATGCGCGGCGGCCTCGAGCGCTTCCATGAACAGAAAAAAATATGCCGGACCGCTGCCGGACAGCGCGGTCACGGTATCCATCTGCGATTCGTGTTCGACCCAGACGGTGGCGCTGACGGCGGCCATGATGGTCTCTGCCAATGCGCGACTTGCCGCACCCACGTTCGCCGGCGCATACAGGCCGGTTGCGCCGAACCCGTTCAAGGCGGGGCGATTCGGCATGGTGCGGATGACCGGGATCTTGGGTCCGAACCAGCGCGCGAGCGCCGCGTGCGGGATACCCGCCGCGATCGAGATCAGCAGCGGTTGCGCCGCGGCGACATGCGGCGCGAGACCGAGCGACACGGCGCGCATCTGCTGCGGTTTGACGGCGAGCACCACCACCTCGGCGCCCTCGACGGCCGCGGCATTGTCGGCGGCGGCATGGATGCCGAAACCCTGCACCAGACGCTGCAGTTGATCCTTGCTGGTATCCGCGACCACCACCCGCGTCGCGGGCAGGCCGCGTTTGATCAAACCGCCGATCAGCGCCGCAGCCATGTTGCCGCCGCCGATGAACGCCAGTCTACGTATGTTGTTCAATGCCGCCTCCGTTTAACGTCCCGCACCGGCCGGTTTACCGTCTTGCACCGAATAGCGCCGTGCCGATGCGCACCAGCGTCGAACCTTCCGCGATGGCGGACTCGAAGTCGCCGCTCATCCCCATCGACAGTGTATCGAGTCGGGCGCCGCCGGCGTTGATCTCCTCCTTCAGCAACCTCAAGCGCGCGAACACGGCGCGCTGCGCGGCGGGGTTCGTCTCGGGCGGTGGCACGCACATGAGGCCGCGCAGACGGACGCGCGGCAGCAGCGCGATTGCCGCGGCAAGCTCGCTCACCGCCGGCGGGTCGATGCCTCCCTTGCCTTCCTCCGGCTCGAGCTTCACCTGGATGCACAGGTTCAGCGCGGCGAGGTGAGCGGGTCTGTGCTCCGACAGTCTCCGGGCGACATGCAAACGATCTATGCTGTGCACCCAGTCGAAGCGCGCCGCGAGCGCGGCCGTTTTGTTGGATTGAATGCCGCCGATGAAATGCCAATTGAGCGGCAGATCGGTCAATGCGTCCATCTTGCTCAAGGCTTCCTGCAAATAGTTTTCGCCGAAATCCGTGACGCCCGCCGTGGCGGCTGACCGTACGGTTTCTGCACACTGGCCCTTCGTGACCGCGACCAGTGTGACGGCCCCCGGGTCCCGACCCGCCCTCAAGGCCGCAGCACGTATCCGGGACCTGACGTGGTTCACATGAACCGTCGAATTTTGCGGACCAATTAACATATTGGGTGGCGACACCCTCTTATATACTGCGACTGGCTAAAACCAGCTGAATTAGGAGCCGTAAATGGCGGTTGATATCGCGCAGCTTCTCGCCTTTGCGGTCAAGAACAACGCGTCGGACCTGCACCTCTCGGCGGGTGTACCGCCGATGATTCGCGTGGACGGCGACATGAAGCGCGTCAATATGCCGGCTCTGGTGCATAAAGAAGTGCACAGCATGGTGTATGACATCATGAACGACAAGCAGCGCAAGGCGTTCGAGGAGTTCTTCGAAACCGACTTTTCGTTCGAAATCCCGAAGCTTGCGCGCTTTCGCGTCAACGCCTTCAACCAAAACCGCGGCGCCGGCGCGGTGTTCCGCAACATTCCATCCACCATCCTCTCGCTGGACGAATTGAACGCGCCGAAGACATTCAAAGATCTCTGCATGCTCCCCCGCGGCCTGGTGCTGGTGACCGGACCCACCGGGTCCGGCAAATCGACGACTCTCGCCGGGATGGTCAATCATTGCAACGACAACCGTCCCGACCACATCATCACCATCGAGGACCCCATCGAGTTCGTGCACGAGAGCAAGCGCTGCCTGGTCAATCAGCGCGAAGTGCACCGCGATACCTTGGGCTTCAGCGAGGCGCTGCGCTCGGCGCTGCGTGAGGACCCGGACGTGGTCCTGGTGGGCGAAATGCGCGACCTGGAAACCATCCGCCTGGCGCTGACGGCGGCGGAGACCGGGCATCTGGTGTTCGGCACCCTGCATACCAGTTCAGCGGCAAAGACCATCGACCGCATCGTGGACGTGTTTCCGGCCGCCGAGAAGGACATGGTGCGCGCCATGCTGTCCGAGAGCCTGCGGGCGGTCATCTCCCAGACCTTGATGAAGCGCGTGGGCGGCGGCCGTATTGCGGCGCACGAAATCATGATCGGCACCCCCGCCATCCGCAACCTGATTCGGGAAGGCAAAATCGCCCAGATGTATTCCGCCATTCAAACAGGCCAGGGGCAGGGCATGCAAACCCTCGACCAGTGCCTGCAGGAATTGGTGCAAAAAGGCGTGGTCAGCCGCGAAGAGGCGAAGTACAAGGCGCAGAATAAGGACAGCATCTAAGAGGACGATGTAAATGGAACGGGAACAAGCCATACGTTTGATGCAGGATCTGCTCCGGCGCATGGTCGAAAAAAAGGGCTCCGATTTGTTCATCACCGCCGGCTTTCCGCCCGCGATCAAGGTGGACGGGGAAATCCGGCCGCAGTCCGACCGTTCGCTGACTCCGGAACAGAGCGCGGGCCTCGTGCGCGCCATCATGAACGACCGGCAAACCCGGGAGTTCGACGCGACCAAGGAATGTAATTTCGCCATCGCGCCGCCCGGGATTGGACGCTTTCGCGTCAGCGCCTTCGTTCAGCAAGGCTATACCGGCGCGGTGCTGCGCACCATCAACGCCAAGATCCCGACGTTCGAGGAACTGGAGTTGCCGGCCATCCTCCGGGAAGTCGTGCTGTCCAAGCGCGGATTCGTGATCCTGGTCGGCGGCACCGGATCCGGCAAGTCGACTTCGCTCGCGGCGATGGTCGGCTACCGCAACGAAAAGACGCGCGGCCACATCGTGACCATCGAGGATCCGGTCGAGTACGTCCATGCCCACAAGGGTTGCGTCGTCACCCACCGCGAAGTCGGCGTCGATTGCGACAACTGGCATCTCGCACTCAAGAACACTCTGCGCCAGGCGCCCGATGTGATTCTCATCGGCGAAATTCGCGATCGGGAGACCATGGAATACGGGATCCAATTCGCCGAGACGGGCCACCTCGTGCTCGCCACCCTGCACGCCAACAGCTCGAACCAGGCGATCGATCGCATCATCAATTTCTTTCCCGAGGAGCGGCGCGAACAGCTGCTCATGGACTTGAGCCTCAACATACGCGCGCTCATTTCGCAGCGCCTCATCCCGCGCGAGGCGGGGTCCGGGCGCATTGCGGCGATGGAAATCATGCTGGCTTCGCCGTTGATTTCGGATCTGATCTTCAAGGGTGAGGTGACCAAGATCAAGGACGTCATGGCGCGCTCCAACCGTCTCGGCATGAAGACCTTCGATCAGGCGCTGTTCGACCTGTACGAGGCCGGTTTGATCTCCTACGAGGACGCGCTGCGCAACGCCGATTCGAAGAATGAGCTGCGTTTGCGCGTGAAGCTCGAAAGCAAGCGCGAGATGAAGAATCCGGAGGAGGGCGGCCAGGCGCTGCAGATCGTCGAGGAAGAAGAAGGCCAGGTTTTCTGATGTCCGCATCCCCCGAAGTTCCGGCTCCGGTGATGAACACCAAGCCGCTGTTCAAGCTAATGGTCGAAAAGAAAGCGTCGGATCTGTTTTTCACCTGCAATGCCCCGGTCAAAATAAAAATCGACGGAAAGATATTTCCGGTCAACAAGCAGATCTTGAGTCCCGAAACCGTGCGCCAGGCCGCGCTCGGGTTGATGACGCAGGATCAGATCGAGCATTTCAACGAAGAGCTGGAGATCGATTTCGCGATTTCCGAGACCGGCCTCGGGCGATTTCGCGTGAACGTCTTTTATCAACGCGGCTATCCCGCGATGGTGCTGCGCTACATCACGGCGGATATGCCCAAGCTCGAGGATCTCGGCATGCCGGAGATCCTGAAAGATCTGATGATGTTGAAGCGCGGCCTGATCCTCATGGTCGGCGCCGCGGGCGCGGGCAAATCGACGACGCTCGCCGCGATGATCAACTATCGAAACGAGACCTCTTCGGATCACATCCTGACCATCGAGGACCCGATCGAGTTCCTGCACTCGAACAAGAAGTCCATCGTCAATCAGCGGGAAGTGGGCCTCGATACCAAGTCCTTCGCGCGCGCGCTGCGCAGCGCCGTGCGCTCGGCTCCCGATGTGATTCTGGTCGGGGAGATCCGCGACCGTGAAACCATGGAGGCGGCCATCGCGCTCGCCGGCACCGGGCATCTGTGCATCGCCACCTTGCACGCGAACAATTGCGCCGAGACGCTCGATCGCATCATCAACATGTTTCCGCGCGACCAGCACAATCAGATCTTCCTGGACCTTTCGCAATATCTGCGCGCCATCCTCTCCCAGCGCCTGGTCACGGCGAAAACCGGGTCGCGGGTGGCCGCATCCGAAGTGATGGTGAACACGCCCTACGTCGCCGAGCTCATCAAGAAGGGCGATGTGATCGGCGTCAAAGAGGCGATCCGCACCGGCACGGAACGCGGCATGCTGAGCTTCGACAGCTCGCTCTACAATCTCGTGCGCGAAGGCCGGATCGAGCTCGAGGAGGCGCTGTCAAGCGCCGATTCGCGTACCAATCTCGAGGCCAAGATCAACTTCGGCTGAAGCAGACGGCACCAGGTTGTTCTCGAATTCGCGGGTGCTGACTTCCCAGCCGGATTTCAAGGCGCGATCCCGGCACGCCTGGGGGTCGATCAGCAGCGCGCGCCACGCCGCGCGCGAGAGATCCTCATCGAGCGCTCCCGTCCTGCCGTCCTCGATCACATCGATCGGTCCGGCGACCGGGTACGCGGCCACCGGCACTCCGCAGGCCATGGCCTCGAGATTGACCAGGCCGAAGGTGTCGGTGCGGCTCGGAAACACCATGACGTCGGCCGCCGCCAGATGTCGCGCCAGATCCTCGCCGAAGCGATAGCCGACGAACAGCGCGCCCGGATAGTGCTTCTCGAGCCGCGCGCGCTCCGGTCCGTCGCCGATGACGATCTTGCCGCCGCACCAGTCCATCTTCAAGAAGGCCTCGATGTTCTTCTCGACCGCGACCCGGCCGACATAGGCGGCAAGCGGGCGCTTCAGTGCCAGGAAATCCTTGGGGTGGGGTCTGAACAACTGCGTGTCCACGCCGCGCCGCCACTCGGCCAAGTTGGCAAATCCGCGCGCGGCCAAGTCCCGCCGAATGGACGCCGTGCTCACCATGCAGCGGGTACCGGCCGCGTGAAACCAGCGCAGCGCCCGGTACGACACCGCCAAGGGAATGGGCGCACGCGCGCGCAAGTACTGCGGGAACTGGGTGTGGTAGGAGGTGGTGAAGCGCAGGCCGTTGCGAATGCAATGTCGCCGCGCCGCAAGCCCGAGCGGGCCCTCGGTGGCGATGTGCAGCGCCTGGGGCGCGAAACTCGAGATGCTGCGGCTGGCGCCGGCGTACGGGAACAGTGAGAGACGGATCTCCGGATAGGTCGGACAGGCGAAGCTCTTGAAGTCGCGCGGGGTGAGGACACGCACCTCATGGCCGAACCGGCCGAGCCATGCCGCGGTTTGCGACAACGTGCTGACCACCCCATTGGTCTGCGGGAGCCAGGCGTCCGTCACGATCATGATTCTCATGTTCGATGACGATCGCATGATGGGATGACGAAACGATGACCGGCAGTACAACTTTTCTTGACAGACCGGTTGCTATAGCCAATGCATGGCGAAATTTGCACCCATTGATGGCCACGTTCTGCCAAGGGAGTCGCGTTTCGGCGCGCAGCCCGGCGCCTTGTCACAGCCCTGTCATGAAAATCCTATATTTGCTTCATGGGCTTGCTTTTGTTGCAACGAGGAAACCCATGATGCAAAGCTTTTTGGCGGAACTGCGAACCCAGCGCTGGGACGATCATCGATACTATCATCACAGCCGAATCAACCAGTCGCTGCATCTGCTGAGCGCGGTGAGCTTCATCATCGCCTACGCGACCATGTTCATCGACCCGGTGAAATCTGCGCTGATCGGCTGGCTGGTCTCCATGGTCAGCCGCCAGTCGGGTCATTTCTTCTTCGAACCGAAGGGCTACGACGCGGTCAACCGGGCCACCCACGAACACAAGGAAGAGATCAAGGTCGGATACAATCTGCGCCGCAAGGTGATCCTGCATACGGTGTGGGCGCTCGCGCCGCTGGCGCTGTGGCTGAATCCCACGCTGTTCGGCCTGTTCAAGCCGCACACCGGCGCCGAGGCGTTCGTGCACGACGTCGGCGTGATATGGCTGGTCATCGGCGTCGGCGCGCTGGTGTTCCGCACGGTGCAGCTGTTCTTTTTGAGGGACGTGCAGACCGGCCTCGTGTGGATGACGAAAATCCTCACTGATCCGTTCAGCGACGTCAAACTCTATTGCAAGGCGCCGCTCTACCTCATGCGCGGCGAGTTGATGGATCCGATGGGCGAGGCCGAAGTCACCCGCGCCTGAAGCATCTCCCTGAGAACGCGCCGGCGGATGGATTTGTTGGTGAGCTGGGGCGCCGCCCACCACCATCCGTCGCGCTGCATGCTCATCCCCGCCGACACGAACCGGTCGGCCACCGCGGCGAAATCACCGTCCGAGTAATTCAAGCTGAAGATGAGACGCCCCGTACCGACCCAGCTCAACGCTATCCCAAAGGCGCGCAAATAATATTGAAACATCCAGTTGTAGCGCGACGGTTGGACGTAATAGATCGTCCAAATCGTGGACAGATTCGCGACGCGCGCGGGCAGTCCGGCCGCCGCCAACCGAGCGTTCAGCGCCTCGGCGCGGGAGTTCCAAACCCGGTCGAGGTCGAGGTACATGCCGCGCATCGCATCGCTGTCGAGCGCGTGCAGAAATTCGTACATCGCGCCCATGACGTAGGGATGCGAATTGAACGTGCCCCGGGCAAAGCAGATATCGGCCGGCCGGTCGTCGCGAAAGCGCCGCATCAACGCCGCCCGTCCGCACAGCACGCCGATCGGCAGGCCACCGGCGACGGTCTTGCCGTAGGTCACCATGTCCGCGCGTACGCCGAAGTACTGCTGCGCACCTCCCAGCGCGAGCCTGAAGCCGACAAACACTTCGTCGAACATCAACACGATGCCCCGCGCAGTGCAGACCTCGCGCAGCCGTTTGAGCCAATTGGCATAGGCGTCGCGGTCGAAGCGCGCTTTGCGCCCGCTGTCGATCAGAGTCGAGTCGCCGGGGGCGCCGACGTTCGGATGCAGCGCCTGCAGCGGGTTGACCAGCACGCAGGCGATATCCCGCCGGCTGCGCAGCACGCGCAGCGCCGCCTCGTCCATGTCCTTGAGGGTGTAGGTCTCATGCGCGGGCGAGGGATTGCCGACGCCGGGCTGCACGTCTCCCCACCAGCCGTGATAAGCACCGCAGAATCGGACCACGTGAGAGCGGCCGGTGTGGTAGCGCGCGAGCCGCACCGCCTGCATGACCGCTTCGGTTCCGGACATGTGAAAGGAAATCTCATCGAGGCCCGAGATCTCGAGCAGACGGCGTACGTTGTACTCGGTGACCGGATGGTAAACCCCGAGCACCGGCCCGAGGGCGCGCACCCGTTCGCTGCCGCGTTCGATGCACCCCTTGTAGAAATCGTAGCCGAAGACGTTGACGCCGTAGGAGCCGGTCAGATCGTAGAACTCATTGCCGTCCAAGTCCTTGATCGACACGCCGGACGAGGACTCGGCAAATCCGCCGAGTTTGAGGTGCTGCCGTACGAACCGGCTGAATTGGAACGGCACCCGGTAGCGGGAGGTGAACTCGAGGTCCGAGATGCCCGCTGCGGCGCTGCCGGTGAGTTCGATGGTTTTCTTGAAGCGTTCCGCAAACAGCCGGGACAGGCCCATGAAGCCGTCGCGCCGCGCTGCCGCGATCTCGGCCGGGGCGGAGTCGGCGCGAAAGAAATCCGCGTCGCCATACTCGTAGAACGGCACCCACGAGGCGAACCGCCGCGCCATGCGCGAATGGCCGGTGAGCGATCGATGTTTGGCACGGGAGAGTTGCAGGCGTGCCCAAACCTTGGGCAGCAGGAGCGCCAGTATGAGCGCTGCCGCCAGCGTGGCCGCGGCCTGAATGAACGGTGTCGTCGTCGTAATCGGTATTCCTCGCATCTATTGCCGGCGCAGCGACTGTATTTCAGACGGATGACACTTCGATGACTGCGAAATCCATCATTGCGCGCGTCGTGCTGCAGGAGGACGTCAATTTCCTGCTCACCAACCGCATCCCGCGCCGCCTGGTGACCCATGTCGTGGGCTGGCTGAGCCGGATCAGAAGCCCGTTGCTATGCCGCGGCCTGATCGCCGTCTGGCGGCTGTTTTCCGATCTTGACTTGAGCGAGGCGAAAGCGACTCGATTCGAGAGTCTGCACGAGTGCTTCACGCGCGAACTCAAGGACGGCGCCCGCACCATCGATGCGGATCCGCGCCGCGTGGTGAGCCCGTGCGACGCCCTGATCGGGGCTTGCGGGGAGGTGCATGGCGGCTCCGTGCTGCAGGCCAAGGGGTTTCCCTATCCGCTGCTGGATCTGCTCGGCGATGCGTTGCTCACCGGCTACTACGAGGGGGGGCGATACGTGACCCTGCGGCTGACTTCGAGCATGTACCACCGCTTCCATGCACCGGCCGATTGCCGGGTGGAGCAGGTGTCCTACATTTCCGGCGATACCTGGAACGTCAATCCGATTGCGCTCAAGCGGGTCGAGAGACTGTTCTGCAAGAACGAAAGAGCCGTGATCCGTTGCCGGTTGCCGGCATCGGGCGCGTTGTTGACGCTCGTCCCGGTCGCGGCAATATTGGTGGCGAGCATCCGGCTGCGCTTCCTCGACGTGCGCCTGCATCTCAACTATGCGGGAGCCAACGTCATCGCCTGCAACGCGCCGCTGCGGCGCGGAGAGGAAATGGGCTGGTTCGAGCACGGCTCGACCATCATCGTTTTCGTGCCGCGCGGCATGAGGCTGTGCGATGAAGTCCGGGAGGGGGGCCGCATTTTCATGGGGCAGCCGCTCGCCTGGCTGTAGGGGCTGCCAAGGCCCGCCTTGCCTGACGGCTGTTCTACAGCGGCCGGCGATGCCGCGTGAGCGTTGCGGCAATCGATGCCAACACGGCCATCCGTACGGCGACGCCGTTATTCACCTGTTCGCGAATGACGGAGCGCGGGCCGTCCGCCACCTCCGAGGCGATCTCCACGCCGCGATTCATCGGGCCCGGATGCATGACGAGCACGCTCGGCGCAGCCAGCCGCAAGCGCCGGGCGTCCAAGCCGAAATCTCGAAAATAGGCGTCGTCATCCAGCGCCGCGCTCTGCGCCATGCGCTCTTTTTGAATGCGCAGCATCATCACCACGTCGGCACCGGCGATTCCGTCCTCGATGCGGGTGTAGCGTTGTGCGCCGCGAAATTCATCCTCCGCCGGCAACAGCGCTGCGGGCGCCACGACGCGTAGATCCGTCGTCCCGAGAGTGGTCAGCGCCTGATGGGCGGACCGGGCGACGCGGGAGTGCTTGATATCGCCGACGATGGCCACCTTGAGGCCCGCGAAGCGCCGTTTATGGGTGCGTATCGTCAGGGCGTCGAGCAGCCCCTGGGTGGGGTGCGAGACGTGCGCCTCGCCGGCGCTGATCACGGACACATGCGGGGCCACGTGGTCGATGAGAAATTCCGGCATCCCCGCCTCGGAATCGCGGATCACGAACACATCGGTATTCATGGCCTCGAGTGTGTAGATCGTGTCCAACATGCTCTCGCCCTTGGCACGTGAACTCGAATGCAAATCCAAGTTGAGCACATGCGCGCCGAGCCGGCGGCTGGCGAGGTCGAACGAGGCGCGGGTGCGTGTGGAGGGTTCGAAGAATAAATTGGCGAGGGTGATGCCGGCCAGTTCGCGGCCTTCATAGGCGGGTTGCCCCGGTAGCCGTCGGTAGCTTTCCGCGCGATCGAGAATCGCGGTCAACGCGTCGCGGGTGAGACCGTCGAGCGTGATGAGGTGGCGAAGGCCCCCGGCGCTATCTTGTTGCGAACGCATGTGCGGCTGTTTTTTCCTCGCTGAACCAACGCTCCAGTATCACGCAGGCCGCCGCGGCATCGACATCGGCCTTGGCCACCCGCCGGCGCCGCAGGCCGGATTGACGTGCCGCCTTCAGCCTGCCTTCGGCTTCCGCCGATGAGTAACGCTCGTCGGTCATTTGAACCTCGAGCGGATAGCGCCGCGCCAGGGCGGCCGCGAAACCGCGCGCATCCCGCGTCATGGCGCTTTCGGTGCCGTCCACATTGTACGGCAGGCCGACCACCAGGAGGGCCGGCTGCCACTCGCGCAGCAGCGCGTCGATGAGTTCGAAGCGCGGCACGCCTCCCCCCACGGGCACGGCCCGCAGCGGCGCAGCCGTGCGGCTCAGCGTGTCGCCGCAGGCGACGCCGATCCGCCGGTGTCCAAAATCGAACGCGAGCACGAGCCGCGCAGCGGCCGCAGGCGGACTCTGTGTTGTCGGCTGAGGCACGGCCGGCTCAGGCATTGCCGCTGATCGGACTGATGCGCGATAACTCCACGCCGAGCAGCCGTCCGGCGGCGTGCCAGCGAGATTCGAACGGTACTTCGAAGATCAATCCCGTATCGACCGGTGCGCTCAACCAGGCGTTCGCCCGGATCTCGTCCTCCAATTGGCCGCCGTCCCAGCCGGCATAGCCCAAGGCCACAATGGCCTCCGACGGCCCTTGACCGCGGGCCATCGCCGCCAGAATGTCCCGCGAAGTGGTCACATGGATGGCGTCTGAGACCTTGAGCGTCGAGTCCCACTCGCCACCGGCGCGGTGCACGACGAAGCCGCGATCGGTCTGCATGGGCCCGCCCCGCAGCACCCGGCGATCGCGCAAGGGTCCGATGGCGAGTTCTATCTCGAGTTGTTCGAAGATTTCGCCCATGCGCATGTGCAACGGCTTGTTGAGGATGAGGCCAAGCGCGCCGCGGGAACTATGGTCGCAGATCAGTGCGACGGTCTGTGAAAAGTTCGGATCGCCCATTGCCGGCATGGCGATCAGCAATTGATTGGTCAGATAACCGGAATCGCTAATTGTTCGGCTCCGAATACAAGACGCCCGTGCCCTGCGGGGCGCCGCCCAGGAACTGCCATTCGTAAGCGATCCGTATTTGATCATGCTTGGCGGTCAGATTGCCCGGAAAAGGATCGAAGGGCGCGGCGAGCTTCAGGATCCGCATCGCTGCCTCGTCGATTTCCGCATGTCCGCTGGTGCGCCGGACGACGGTGTCGAGCAGCTTGCCGTCCGCCCCGATGGTCACTTCGATCACCGGCGTACCCGAAAGCTTGCGGCGGCGCGCGACGTCGGGGAAGTTCATGGTTCCGACCCGCTCGATCTTGCGCCGCCAGCCGTCCAAGTAGGCGGCCACATCGGATTCCTGGGTATCGGCCGCGATCCACAGCTCATGCATCGCTTCACCGCGCATCCGCAACTCGACGCCGTCGTCGTTCGGGGTCATCGCGAGGTCCGGCCGCTTCTCGAGCAACAACGGCAGTTCGCTCGATTCCTTCGCGGCGGTCGGCGCTGCGAAGTACAAGATCTTCACCGCCGACGCATGAGTCGCCACCAATTCCTCCTCCCCCGTCTCGGTACCCGACTGCCGCGCCGCGAGCCCGTCCCCGTTCGGCACACCCACGCGCTCGATCGGCATCAACGAGGATTTCGGAATCAGCGTGCGTTCGCGTTTCAAGGTGTTGCCGGAGCCCTTGCTGTTACGCTCGGACAGATAATGTGCTTTCGGATTCGCCGCCACGTTCGGGGCCTGATCGTTCACCAGGACGATTTCCATGTCCGGCGACTCATCGGCGTCGCTCTTGACCAACCCGGAACTGAAGGTCACGCCCAGGATCACGATGGCATGGAACAACGCCGCCAGAAAGCAGGTGGTCAACATGCGGTCGCTGGCGGGCGGCAGCCCGGCTCCGACCGTCTCGCCTGTTTCGTTGGTAGCCAGGCTCATGCGCCGCTCAATCTCCTCTGAATCGCGTCCACCAGCATCGCACCAATGTCGACACCATGCTGCTTGTTTAGTTCGCGAATGCCGGTCGGACTCGTGACGTTGATCTCAGTCACGTAATCGCCGATGACATCGAGCCCCACGAAGAGCATTCCCTGCGCCTTCAACGAGGGTCCGATTTGCGAGCAGAGCCAGCGATCGCGGTCATTGAGCGGGCGGCTCTCGGCACTCGCGCCGGCGGCGAGATTGCCGCGGTTGTCGTCGCTCGCGGGCACCCGCTTCAACGCAAACGGCACCGGTTCGCCGTCCACCAGGATGATCCGGCAGTCGCCGGCGGTCACGATCTCCGGCAGGTAGCGCTGCACGATCGCATAGCGCGTGCCGTAGCCGGTCAAGGTCTCGAACACCACGTTGCGGTTCTTGTCGCCATGCTCGAGCACGAATATCGACTTGCCGCCCATGCCGTCCAAGGGTTTGCACACCGCTTTGCCGTGTTCGCGCAAGAATTCACTCATATCGTGCATGTTGCGCGTGATGAGGGTCGGCGCACAGCAATCGGGAAACCAGGCGGTGTATACCTTCTCGTTCATGTCGCGCAGTCCCTGCGGCCGATTGCACACCAGGGCGCCCTGAATTTCGGCGCGCTCGAGAATGTAGGTCGTGTAGACGTACTCGGTATCGAAGGGCGGATCCTTGCGCATCAGGATCACATCGAATCCGCCGAGTTCGGCGCGCATACTTTCGCCGCGCACGAACCAGTGTGCGGGATCGTCGAACACTTGCAGGGGCGCGAGGCTGCCGAACGCCTTGCCGTCGCGCAGCCAGAGGTGCTGCTGTTCGGCGTAGAAGAGTTGCCAGCCGCGCGCCTGCGCCGCGAGCAGGATCGCCAGTGTGCTGTCCTTGGCCGGCTTGATGGCTTCGATGGGGTCCATCACGACGACGAGGCGGACGCGGGAAGACATACTCGCTCCTCTGCAGGTTTTCGAAAATTTTCCCGGCTGCTCAAGTCTAGCGCATGCCGGCGCGGCGTCTCGTCTCTTGAGAAAACTGTGAACCAGACCACCGTTGTTTGCCGCAGCTTACCTCGAAATGTGCGCTCCATATCGTGGCTTGCGGGTGCTGGATATGTTAAAAAGCCACAAGATTCCAGCACCTACGCACATCGTCTCGAGGACCTGACACGGGCAAGTTCATGGAGAGCATCAGCATCAACGGCAAGCCGAAACTCACGGGCCTCAAGGTCCTCGTGATCGACGACAGCAAGACCATCCGCAGGACCGCCGAAACGCTCCTGACCAAGGAAGGCTGCGAAGTGTTCACGGCTGTCGACGGTTTCGACGCGCTCTCGAAGATCGCCGACCATCAGCCGGACATCGTGTTCGTCGATATCATGATGCCGCGTCTCGACGGCTATCAGACCTGTTCGCTGATCAAACACAACAAAGTTTTCAAACAAATCCCGGTCATCATGCTGTCGAGCAAGGATGGACTGTTTGATCGGGCCCGCGGGCGGATCGTGGGCTCGGAACATTATTTGACGAAGCCGTTCACCAAGGACGAATTGCTGGGCGCTATCGAAGCCCACGTCGGAAAATGACGGAGGATGCGAGAATGGCATTGATACTGATCGTCGACGATTCACCGACCGAAGTGTTCGTCATGCAGAAAGCGCTCGAGAAGCACGGCTTCAAGACCGCCGCCGCCGAGAACGGCGAAGAGGGCGTGCGCAAGGCCAAGGCCATGAAGCCCGATCTCATCTTCATGGATATCGTCATGCCCGGCGTGAACGGCTATCAAGCGACGCGCATGCTCATCAACGATCCGGAAACGAGCCTGATTCCCATCATCATGGTGACGACCAAAGGCCAGGAAACCGACCGGGTGTGGGGATTGCGTCAAGGCGCGGTGGATTATCTGGTCAAGCCCGTGTCCGCCCAAGCGTTGGTCGAAAAGGCTCAAGCCGCGTTGGCCATATGACGAGTACGATGAGCGGGCCGGATTTAAGCTTGCGGAGCTTGCGCGACCGTCCGTTCGAATTGCTCAAGGAAATAGAGAAGCGCAGCCGCGCCGGCGCGGCTGCCAACGTGCCGGAACCCGCGGTCGGCCGCGAATGGGTGGGCGTGGCGTTTCGCATGGGCGGTGAGACCTTTTTGGCGGCCCGTGAGGAGACCCGCGAGGTGCTCGGGTTTCCTGCCGTGGTCACCCGCATACCGGGCGCGAAGAGTTGGGTGAAGGGGCTGGCGAACGTCCGCGGACAGTTGCTGCCGATGCTGGACCTGCGCCAATTCCTGGGCAGCGGAGCCACCGCCTCGGGTCGCAATACCCGGGTCGTCGTGGTCAACCACCGGGAAATTCCGGCCGGTCTCATGGTGGACGAAGTCTTGGGATTTCGGCGTTTTGCGGAAGCCGAATTCAATGCCGAAGCGCCGCCGACGATGATCCGCTGCGAGACCTACCTCGCGGGCGCCTTTCGCCGCGGCGGCGAAGTCTGGCCGGTCCTGAGTTTGAAGAGCTTGGTCGAAAGCCAGAGCTTCTTGCAGGCCGCGAGTTGAGCAGGGCGCAATGACCACGCGAAACGACACGGTTTCTGGAGCGAATATCCTGCCGGTGCTGGCGGCGCTCATCGTGCTGTGCGTAGCGGGCGCAGCCGGGCTCACCCTGCTCACGCATGACTCCGCCCCTCTCGCGGCGCCGACGGAACAGTTGTCGCTCGTGGTCCAGCGTATCCCATTCGAGGCCGAGAACGCATTGCGCGGTGAGGTGAGCGATTTCGATGCACTCAGCCGCAGCGCGGTCAGGCTCAAGGCGCTGCGCGGCGCGGCCCCGGACAAGGGCGTCGGCGCCGCGGCCGATGCGGAATGGCGCAAATTGAGCGATGCAATGGCCACGGTGAGCGACGCGCGAGCGGCCGTGGATACCATCCAGGTGGCGAACCAGGAGGCGCGCGAACTGGCGCCGAAACTGCTGTCCGAGCTCGGCGATCTGGTCAGTGTGGTAGGGGCGCAAAAACTCGACGGAATGAGCCGTTACGTGGATCGGTTCGAGCTCATGGTGCAGCGGATTCAACTGGATTTGAACGGCCTCGCGTCGGGCGTGAGCGATGCCGCCCCGGCGGCGCAGCGGCTCGCGGACAGTCTCGAGTTCTTGAATCAGGTCATGCGCGGCTTGTCCGGCGAGGAATCCGGCCTCGCGCTCGCCAAAGTCACCGGCGCCGAGGCCGAGGCGCGGTTGAAGACCGTGGTCACCCGCAACCAGCAATACGCCGCAAGCGTGCGCAAAGCGATCGCCTCGGCCGAAGCGCTCTCCAAGGCGCAGGCGGCGGCCCGGGCCCTCCCGGCCGTGGCGAGCAGCCTGGCGGCGGAGATAGGCGGCAGGCCGGCGTCGGTCGGGCTGCGGGCTGAATCGGGCGGAAGTTACAAGGTTTTCGTGCTCGCGCTGTTGGGGCTAGCGGCCGTGCTGCTGGCGGCGCTCGTCTGGGCTTACTTGAAGTCGGCCAATATGCGGCGCAGCACCGAAGTTCGCGTGCGCGAGAACGAGCGCAATCAAGAAGCCATCATGCGCCTCTTGGATGAGCTGTCGAGTCTCGCGGACGGCGATTTGACGGTGCAGGCCACGGTCACCGAAGACATCACCGGCGCGATCGCCGATTCGATCAACTATGCGATCGAGGCGCTGCGCGAGCTGGTCACGACGATCAACGACAGCGCCATTCAGTTGGAGGGCGCCACCAAGCAGACCCAGGCCGCCGCCGCGCATATGGCCAAGGCCAGCAGCGCGCAGTCGCGGCAAATCTCCGCGGCGAGCGAATCGATGGTCGACATGGCCGCCTCGATCGAGGAAGTGTCGGGGAATTCCGAGCGCTGCTCGGACGTCGCCAGGCATTCGGTCGACATCGCGCACAAGGGCGGCGATGCGGTACGGCGCACCATCGACGGCATGAACGCGATTCGCGAAACCATCCAGGAGACCAGCAAGCGCATCAAGCGTCTGGGCGAGAGCTCCCAGGAAATCGGCAACATCGTCGAACTGATCAACGACATCGCCGAGCAGACCAATATTCTCGCGCTGAATGCCTCCATACAGGCTTCCATGGCGGGCGAAGCGGGCCGCGGCTTTGCCGTGGTGGCGGATGAAGTGCAGAGATTGGCGGAGCGCGCCGCCAACGCCACCAAGCAGATCGAAGTGCTGGTTCGCACCATCCAAACCGATACCAATGAGGCCGTAGTCTCCATGGAACGCAGCACCACGGACGTGGTGGGCGGCGCCTTGCTGGCGGAGAACGCCGGCGCCGCACTCGAGGAAATCGAGCAGGTTTCCAATCAGATCGCGAGTTTGGTGCAAAACATCTCGGCCAGCGCCCGCCAGCAGGCAGCTGCGTCGGGCAACATCTCGAAGAACATGCAGGTGGTGCGTGAAATTTCGGCGCAGACGGCCGAAGGCACGACGGCGACTTCCACCTCGATCGCAAAATTGGCGGCCTTGTCCGCCCAGCTGCGCAAGTCCGTGGCGGGATTCCGTCTTCCGGATTACGGCGGCGGCACGACCACGATCGGCGGCACGTCGACGCGCCTGCCCGCCTTGAAGGAGCCCGCGCAACCCGGCACATCGGGAAAGATGCGCAAGGCCAGCGGCTTCAGCGCCTAGCACGAACGACGCTTCCGTCATGACCGACATCAGTTCTCAAACCCTGCACATCGTCGCCAAGGAACTCAACGCCACCTTGAGCGATGCGCGAGCGTCGCTCGAAGCCTACGCCGAACGGACCGAGCAGCGTGAATTGCTCGAGAAGTGCGCCGACCTGCTGCATTCGGCTCAGGGTGTCCTGCGGTTGGTGGAGGTGTACGGCGCCGCTTTGCTCGCCGAGGAAATGGAGCATGTCACCCGTTACCTGCTGAGCGCGGGCAACGATCAAAAGCGCCAGGTGGACGGCCTCGACGCGTTGATGCGCGCCATGGTGCAGCTGCCGACCTATCTCGAGCGCGTGCTGTCGGGCGGCCGCGATCTGGCGCTGGTGTTGCTGCCGCTGCTCAACGATCTGCGCTCCGTGCGCGGGAGTCCCCTGCTGTCCGAGGGCACGCTGTTATTGCTCAATCTGAAATCCGACCAGCCGGCCCAGCCTCAATCGCAGCGGCAGGGCGAGCTGACGATTTCCGTGGCGCAATGGGCGAGGCGCCTGCGGCCGCGATTCCAAATCGGCCTGCTGGGGTACATCCGCGGTGAACGCACCGTGCAGAATCTGGAAATCCTGGCGAAGGTGGCCGAAAAGCTCGAGCAGGTGGCGACCACGCAGCCGGTGTTTCAACTGTGGTGGGTGATCGGGGCCATTCTCGAGGCGGTTCGCGCCAACGGATTGGAAGGCAGCGCGACGCTGAAGCGCCTGCTCGGCCAGGCGGACCGGCAGATCAAAGCGCTGTATGAGCAGGGCGAGGCGCGCTATTGCGAGGATCCGCCGGTCGATTTGTTGAACAACCTCTTGTACTACGTCGCCCGGGCCTCGACGACCGGCGGCCGGCTGGCGGCGGTGCGCGCCTCGTTCAAGCTGTCCGAGCTGTTGCCGGTCGATGACACGATCGAACAAGAGCGCGAGAGCCTGTCCGCGCCGAGCGTCAAACTCATGCGCACGGTCGCCGCCGCCATCAAGGAAGACCTCTCCAAGGTCAAGGATGTTCTCGACATCTTCGTGAGGCGCGGCGGCGGCCGCACCGATGAACTCATTCCTCAATTGGAAATGCTGAAGAAGATCAGCGACACGCTCGGGGTTCTGGGCTTGGGCGAGCTGCGCGAGCGCGTGCAGGTGGAGATCGCCGATCTTTCCGAGATGGTGACCGACGGTAAGACGCCGCCCGAGGAGGCGCTCGTCAAAGTGGCCGGCGTCCTGCTCTCGGTCGAAGACAGTCTCGACGATCAGCTGGTCCGTCTGATCCTCCCCACCGCTGCCGCGGCGTCCGCGGGCGACGTGCAGGGGGATCAAGATACGGAATTCAAGCTGGTGAGCGAGGCGGTGCTGCGCGAATGCATCGTCAACCTGGCGCGAATCAAGGAAGCCATTTCGGTCGCCGTGCAGAAGCCGGCCGACTTTCCGCCCCAGGGCCTCGACAATGTTCCGCAGCTCCTGCGCGGCATCACCGCGGGTCTGTTGATGCTCGGCAAGGGCAGGGCGGTCGAATTGATGGATGCGATCGGCGTGCAGGTGCGCAAGCTGATCGAACCGGGCGCGCCGCCTCCGGAAGCGGCGCGCTTGGAGCGGGTCGCCGATGCGATCGTCAGCATCGAGTACTACATGGAGACGCTGCAAAACGGCCGCAACGATCCATGGTACATGCTCGACAACGCAGAGATGTGCCTGAAGACACTCGCGGAGCAGGCGCCCCCCCGCGTTCCGAATTTGAACATGTCGCCGAGCGATGCCGCGAAGACCGTCAAGCTCGATCCCATAGAGACGATCGCCCTCGAGCGGGCCAAGCCCCCGCCGGCGGCCACTCCACCGCTGGTCGCGGTGCCTGCGCAGGAGGCGGTCGACCCGCAATTCGTCGAGCTGTTCATCGAGGAGGCCAAGGAGGAGATCGCCTCGATCAAGACTACGTTCCCGCTGTGGGACCAAAATCCCATGGACATGGAGTCGCTCGCCATGTTGCGGCGCAGCTTTCACACCTTGAAGGGCAGCGGGCGCATGGTCGGCGCGCGCATCATCGCGGAGTTTGGTTGGGCGCTCGAGAATCTGTTGAATCGAATCATCGACAAGACCCTGTCGCGCACGCCCGGCATGATGGCCTTGCTGCGAAGTTCGGTGGCCGCGCTGCCCCAGATGGTCGAGCAGCTTGAAACCGGGCGGCACAACCCGCTGCCGGTCGAGGCGCTGATGGCGCGTGCGTTCGCCTACGCCGATGGGCGCGATCCGGAGCAGGCCACCGCAAATCTGGCGCCGGAAGATCGCGGCACGACCACCACCATGGGCTTAAGGTCAGAGCCACCCACACCGACGGCCGCCGTTGCGCCGGTCGCCGCCGTCCCCGTGAAGGTGCCCGGCGCCATGCGGGTCGTTGCCGCGACACCGATCGTTGCCGCGACACCGATCGTCGCCGCCACGCCGATTGCCGCCGCCATGGACGCGCCGGCTCCGGTGCCGTCGCCCGCAAAGGCGCCCGCCCAGGCGATGGATCCGCAACTGCATGAAATCTACAGCAAAGAGACTTCCAGCCATTTGAGCGAGATTCGGGAATACCTGCGCAAGCGCACCGGCCAACCCGCACCGCATGAACTGCCGGAATCGGTCTACCGCGCCATCCACACCTTGAGCGGCAGTTCCAAGATGGCTGAAGCACGGCACGGCATCCGCATCACCGAGCCTCTGAATCATCTCATGCGCAAAGTCTTCGACAGCGGCCATGGATTGTCCGACTTGGGTCTTGCGACCTTGGGCGATGCGGTGCGGGCGATCGAAAACGTGGTGTCGCACATCAACGAGTCGTCGTCATTTTTCTCGGAGCAGCCCATGCTCCTGGGGCGGCTGCACGCCCTCGAAGCCGAACTCGATGCGACGCTGGCGCGCGATGCCAGCGACGCGAGCGCGTCGGCGATCGTCCCCGTGATCAAGGAGGTCGAGCCGGATGCGGCTGGGGGCCCCGCGCCGGTCGCTACGGGCACTGCGCCCGTCGCTGAGGCCATGGCCGCGACCCCGCCTGGCGAGGCTAGGACCCCGGCGTCCGAGGCCATGACGCCCGAGCCTGTGCCTGTGGCCGATGTTCTCGAGCCCGTCCCCGCGGAGGAATTCGATCGCGAGATCGCGAACATCTACTGCGAAGAAGCGACCGAGTTGCTCGAAGCGGCCGAAGCGTCGCTGACTGCGTGGAATCGCGACCGTAAGGACAAGGAACGGGTTGCCGACCTGCAGCGCCAATTGCACACCCTCAAGGGCGGCGCGCGCATGGCGGGGGTCCGCGCCATGGGCGATTTGAGCCATGAACTCGAAACCTTGGTCCTGCAGATCGACGGCGGCTCCGTGGTTGCCGACGATCATGCGCATGCCGTCATGCAGGCGAGCCTCGATGAACTAGGGCGCATGCGCGATTCCGTGAGCAACGGTACTCTGCCCGCCACGGCAACCGCATTGACGGAGCGAATTCGTGATTTGGCTAGCCACGGGCGTGCGGCCTCCCCGGTGACTGCGGCTGCCGGACCGGCGCCTGCACCTCCCGCTGCGCCTGCATTTACAACGGCATCTGCACCGGCGCCCGCTGCCGCGCCGTTCCGCGCGTCCCCGGAATACGTAGCGGCCGCGCCGCCTGCGCCGACACCGAGCGTTCCGCCGGCCGCGGTGGAGGAGGCGGCCCGCCACGAGCCGGAGCCGGACACGGCCACCGAGGATTCCCCATCGAGCAGCGAATCGGTGAATACGCCGGTGCTGCCCGGACGCGACAGCGCGCCGACGGAGCGCGTGGAAATGGCGCGCGTCGATGCGGACCTTCTCGACACGATGCTCAACAACGCCGGCGAGGTCAGCATTTTTCGCGCGCGTCTCGATCAGCAGATCAACTCGATCGACTTCAATCTGGCGGAGTTGGCGCGTACGGTGACTCGTCTCAAGGAGCAGCTGCGCGGTCTCGAGATCGAGACCGAAGCGCAGGTGCTGAACCGGCATCAGGACGCCGAGCCGCGCCGCAGCGACTTCGATCCTCTCGAGTTGGACCGATATTCCTCTCTGCAGCAGTATTCGCGTGCACTGGTCGAGACCTCGGGCGATGTGGCGAGCATTCAAGGCTTGCTCGAGACCCTGACCCGCGAGGCGCAGAATCTGCTCACGCAGCAATCCCGGGTCATCACCGAGCTGCAAAACAGCTTGATGCGCACGCGCATGGTGCCCTTCCAGCGGCATGTGCAGCGCCTCACGCGGTTGGTCCGCCAGGCGGCGAACGACACCGGCAAGCGCGCGGAACTGGTTGTCGAGGGCGCCGCCGCGGAGCTCGACCGGCAGATGCTGGAGCGAATGGTGCCGCCACTCGAGCACATGCTGCGCAATGCCGTGGTGCACGGCATCGAGACTGCGGAACGCCGGGCTGCGCTCGGCAAGCCGGATGTCGGCCGCATCTCGGTCAGCTTGGAGCGCGACGGAGCGGAGATCGTGATCGTGGTCGCCGACGACGGCGGCGGTATCAACGTCAAATTGATTCGCGAGAAGGCGATTGCCCTCGGCCTCATCGACCCGGAGGCGAAGCTGACCGACGAGGAGGCCGTGCAGCTCATTCTCGAGCCGGGTTTCAGCACCGCCGGGCACGTCACTCAGGCGGCGGGCCGCGGAGTCGGCATGGACGTCGTCGCCACGGAAGTGAAAAAGCTCGGCGGAGGCCTGTTCATCGATGCGACGCCCGGCAAGGGTTCGCGCTTCACGATTCGCCTGCCGTTCACGTTGGCAATCAGCCAGGCGCTGATCGTGCGCGTCGCCGAGGAAGTCTACGCGCTGCCCCTCGCGACGGTCGAAGGTGTGGTGCGTCTACCGCGCAACATCGTTGCGCGGCATCTGGGCAGAGACGCGCCGCTGTTCGAGTATGGCGGCCAAAAGTATCGCTTCCAGCAGCTGGGATCATTCGTGGGCTTGGGCGCAACGCGTCTGCCCGAAGCGGACGTATCGATTTCGGTGGTGCTGATCCGTGCGGGCGAGCATTCGACGGCGCTGGTCACGGATGAGCTGATCGGCAGCCGCGAGATAGTCGTCAAGTCATTGGGGCCGCAGATTTCCGGTATTCGCGGAATCGCCGGCGCCACAATCTTAGGCGACGGGCGAATCGTCATCATCCTCGACATGGGCTCCTTGGTGCGGTCCGAATGGCGCGCCCGTCCAGCCGATACCGCGCCGCTCGATCAGCGCGATCGGCGCACCTTTGCGTTGGTGGTGGATGATTCCATCACGGTGCGCCGCGTGACGCAGCGCCTGCTCGAACGCAACGGCATGCGGGTGTTGACCGCCAAGGACGGAGTGGATGCGATGTCGCTGCTGCAGGAGAACTCGCCGGACATCATCTTGCTCGACATCGAAATGCCGCGAATGGACGGCTACGAGGTGGCCGCCCACGTGCGCAACGATCCGCGCTTGCGGCACATACCGATCGTGATGATCACCTCGAGAGTGAGCGAGAAGCACCGCGCGCGCGCGATCGAACTCGGAGTGGACGACTATCTCGGCAAGCCTTATCAAGAGAGCCAGCTGCTCGATGCCATCGAGCCTCTGGTCAATCGCCGCAGCGCCGTCGCGCGATAGATATTGCATGTCCGATTTGCGCGATGAACTGTATAGCTTGCTCGTGCCGCTGGCCGGCGAGAGGTTGATCGTGCCGCGCGCTTGCGTCGCCGAGGTCATCGGCTATCAGCCGCCGGCCGAAATGACCAACGCGCCTCCGTGGTACGCCGGTCTGGTGAGCTGGGGCGGGCGCAGCGTGCCGGTCGTCTCCTTCGAAGGGGCGTTCGGCCAACCGTTGCCGACCGTGTCCAGCCGCACGCGAATCGTCATCTTCCACGCCACCGGCGGCAAATTGGATTCCGGCCACTTCGGAATGCTCACCCAAGGGTTTCCGCAACTGATCCGGGTGAATGCCGATGTGATACTCGCGGATCCGTCGCGAAGCTTTCCGGAGCGCTCGCCGGTCATTTGCCAGGTGCGCATGGTCAACGAAACACCGCTGATCCCGGACTTGCAGAGGCTCGAACAGATGATCGCGGAGGAAACTTCGGTAATGCCGCTTTAGTGAAGCAGACCGAAGACGGCGACGGCGTTGGTGGTGCCGACGAAGACTTTGCCGTCGGCGACGGTGGGGGTGATGAATTTGTTGCCGGCGCCGAATTGATCGCGGTTCGCCGCGGCCTGATTGCTGTTGTAGAGCTCATGGGCGAGATTGGCGGCATCGTAGGCGTGCAGCACGGCCGGGCTCGAGTTCTCGTGAGCCCAGACGATCCCGTTCGCTGTCCCGTTGGCCGACACGGAGGGCGCCGTCCCCGGAAAGGCGAACTGCGACGGGCTCTGCGATTGCGGGGTTGCGATGAGCTTCGCGCTCGTCACGGTGAACGCCTTCAATGTGGAACCCACATCGCCGAAGTAGACGGTGCCGTTGAAATACGCCGGGGTGGAGAAGATGCCGCCCGCCAAAGCGCCGCTCAGCTGCTGGTAGATGTTGTTCTTTGAGGCGTTGAACTTGCCCATCGAGTCGCGATCGACGAGATAGATGTTGCCGTCCTTGCCCGCGCCGATTACGAGATGCCGGACCGTGGCGGTGGAATCGGTCACATCGGGCAGCAGCATGGCCCCGCCCGAACCCAAATCCTCGTCCGCGTTGGACTCGGCGACTTCGTTATACATGGCAAAGTAATCCGCGACCTTGAGCGAGCCGCCGGCGATCGAGATTTTGAGGAACGAGTTGCCGTAATCCTGTTGGTTGGGAAAACCGTTCGCATCGAGCGCGGTTTCGAATGCGCCATTGGCCGTCAACAGGTAGAGATTGCCGGCCGAATCGACCGCCGGGCCGCCGCCGGCCATCCAGATGGCCGGCCCGGCGCCGCTGTTGGGCGCCACATTGAGCACCGAACCGCGAACCAGGGTGTTCTCCGCGAAGGCGATGATCCAGCCCGAGTAGGGCGCGATGTCGCAATGCGACGTCCAAGTCGTGTAGATCGTGCCGTTGGTCAACGACAGCGCCGCTCGCTCCTCGTACTGGCCGGCGCTGAAGGTGTCGGTGGCCCCGCCGGCTGCGGGATAGGTCGCCGATATTTCCACCGGGCCGTTGAGCAATTCGGCACCCGTCGCGAGATCGAGCGCGTGCAGGCGCTGGTGGTAGTTCGAGGCGGAGTCTTTCGACATGGCGACGACGAACAACGTTCCGTGCGCGCCCGCGCCGCGGTCGATGACCGGCGTGGAAGTGATGCCGATTTCCGGGACCACTTGATTGCAACCGTGTGTGTCGCTGGTGGTCTCGCCCGTCGCCAGCAGTGAGACCTGCCAGAGCAGCGTGCCGCTATCCGCGTCGAAGGCGTACACGGAATCATGCTCAGTGGCGGCGAACACGACATTGTGCGTCCCACCCAATATGCTGAACTTCGACAAATACAACGGCTGTGCATCGACCTTGCCGTCCACGGGCAGGTTTCGCAGCAAACCGAAAGTCGAGGACGCCACATTCGCGAGGGTCAAAGTCGATTCGGTGAGATTTTGCCCGCTTCGATACAGATCATTCTTGTAAGTCACGACATCGGTTCCCGCGGGCGCCGGCGGTGCGGTCGTGACGGTGAGCGTCGCGGCGTTGCTGGTGACTTTGCCGGCCGCATTCGTGACCACGACCGAAAACGTGCTGCCGTTGTCGCCGCTCGACGTCGGGGGGGTGGTGTAGTTATAGGCGGTGGCCCCGGCAATCGGCGTGGCGCCCTTCTGCCATTGATAAGCCAACGGCGCGGTTCCCGCGGCGGTGACCGAGAAAGTTGCTGTTTGCCCCAGCACCGCGCTCGTGTTCGCGGGTTGTGAAATGATCGAGGGAGCGGTGGCTGAGGAGGATGGAGGCGGTGAGGATGACGCCACGCCATGGCCTCCGCCGCCGCAGCCGGCGAGCAGCGCGAATAGAACCCAGGCGAGTGCAGGGGACGATTCCTTGAGCATGACGCATCCTCCCAATCGCATTTGGCCATCGCGTTTGACAACAACGCCTTTGGCAACGACTCGATTAGATCATGTACGCGAAGGTGTTCAAGCGTCGGCGGTTCGCGACGTGGGGTTTGAGCACTCTTGCATGTCGCCGAAGCGGGTTTGCAGCCATACCAATGCGGCGATCGCGGCGGTTTCGGTGCGCAGGATCCGGGGCCCCAAACCCATTCGAGAAAATCCCGCCACTCGGAATGCCTCGAGTTCGTCGGATCCGAACCCGCCTTCAGGTCCGATGGCGATTTCCGCGCTATGCATTGAATCCTCGTTATCCTCGGCCCCGTTCAACTCGCGCTGATGCGAGCCGCCGTCCGGCTCCAAGACCAGCCGCAGTCCGTCACCCGGCACCGATTCTCCGAGATAGTCGAGCAACGGCCGCGCCGCGTCGATGGCCGGGAGGCGATTGCGGCCGCATTGCTCGCACGCGCTCACCGCCACGGCGCGCCAATGGGCGGTTTTCGATTCCGCCTGGCGCGCATCGAGCCTGACGACGCTGCGCTGACTCAAGATCGGCACGATCCGCGAGACGCCGAGTTCGGTCGCCTTTTGCACGATGAAATCCATGCGGTCGCCGCGCGGCACGCACTGCACGAGAGTCACTTGGAACGGAGATTCCCGATCCACCGGCCCACCGTTCCCCACCGCCGCCAGCACGCGTGAAGCGCGCACGCTGTCGATCACGCCATGGAATTCGCGCCCGTCCCCGTTGAACAGAATCAGTTCATCGCCGTCGCGCGCGCGCAATACCTTCGCCAGGTGCGACGCCGTGCCCTGCGCCAGTTCGACCACGCTGCCGGGGTTCAAGACGGCGTCAACGTAAACCCGAGTCAGGCGCACGGGGAGGGTTCGATTGCATGCATAAGCTCGCGATTGTCGCATATGCTAATGGGGGCACAGTCAACCTAAAGGAAGTGAACTTGCAGGTCGACCTCGACAGCGGACTCATGTTGGGCGCGCGTCAGATCGCCTCGCCGAATTACGACGCACGGCCGCTGGGAGTGGCGGCGGACCTGATCGTCGTGCACGGCATCAGCCTGCCGCCCGGCGACTTCGGTGGTCCGTGGATTGACCGGCTGTTCACCAACACGTTGCCGACCGACGCGCATCCTTATTTCGCCGACATAGGGGCGCTGCGGGTTTCATCGCATCTGGTCATCAAGCGCGACGGCACACTCACGCAGTACGTTAAGTTCACCGAGCGCGCCTGGCACGCGGGCAGGTCCAGTTACGAAGGTCGTGACGCCTGCAACGACTTTTCGGTGGGCGTGGAACTCGAAGGCACCGATACGCTGCCCTACGAATCCGCGCAGTACGCCGCGCTTGCCGAGGCGGTGGCTGCGCTGTGCACCGCTTATCCGCAGCTCTCGCCGGATCGGCTGGTCGGCCACAGCGATATCGCGCCCGGGCGCAAGACCGACCCTGGGCCGGCATTCGATTGGGAACGGGCGCGGCGGCTGATCGACGCGGCGTGCCGGAAGATCTCGGGACCTTGAATCAGACCCTACGGTTCGTTCGTTCGTCTCCAGAAGACTTCGCTGCCGTTTTCGTGGCGCGCGAGCACGCGGGCGAGCACGAACAAGAGGTCGGATAGGCGATTCAAGTATTGCAAGGCTTCAGGGGCCACCGTCTCCACGCGTGCGAGCGACCAGCAACGGCGCTCGGCGCGCCGGCACACGGTACGGGCTACGTGGCAGGCCGCGGCGGCGGGTCCGCCGCCCGGCAGTATGAACTCCTTCAGGGGCGGCAAGGATTCGTTGAATCCGTCCAGTTCCTGCTCCAGGCGTTCGACGTGCGACGCTTGAATCATGCGATGGCCGGGGATACAGAGCTCGCCACCCAAGTCGAATAGATCGTGTTGCACCTCCGTGAGACAGCGTGCGACCGGCAGCGGCAACGCGGCGGTGCTCAGCACCACACCGATGGCGCTGTTGGCTTCATCGACGGTGCCGAAGGCTTCGACGCGCAGGCCTTCCTTGGGAACGCGCGAGCCATCGCCGAGGCCGGTGCTGCCGTCGTCGCCGGTGCGCGTATAAATCTTGCTCAGCCGATTGCCCATAAGTTCCCAGTCCGTCGCCCGGATGCGAAAGTAGCACATCGTTTGCTAAGCTGGCATTCGTGTACCCGTCACCGGAATTACAGGCGGCCCTGGACGCGGCGGAGCAGGCCGCGGGGATCGCGCGCTCCCTGTATCAGCGCAATCTCGAAGTTCGCATCAAAGCCGACAAATCGCCGGTGACCGAAGCCGATGTGCGCTGCGAAATGGCGATTCGCGAGATCCTGGAGGCGCGCTTCCCGGCCTACGGATTCTTCGGCGAGGAAACCGGCGCCCGAGAAGCAGGCGCCGAGTGCTTGTGGCTGGTGGACCCCATCGACGGCACCAAGGCATTCGTGCGCGAATACGCGATGTTTTCGACGCAAATCGCGCTCATGCGCCGTGGGGAAATCGTGCTCGGCGTGTCGAGTGCTCCGGTGTACGGTGAGCTCGCCTATGCCGAGCGCGGCGCCGGGGCATATCTCAACGGTAAACCCATGAGCGTCAGCCAAGTGTCGACTCTCGAGTCGGCGGCGCTCTCGTCGGGCAACCTGAAATCCCTCGCAACCGGGCCGAGATGGGCGCGGTATGGTGAATTGGTCGCACGAGTCAATCGCATCCGCGGCTACGGAGATTTTCTTCACTACCACCTGCTGGCGAACGGCAAGATCGACGCGGTGATCGAATCGGATGTCAATATTCTCGACATCGCGGCGTGTGTGGCCATCGTCACCGAGGCGGGCGGACGATTCACCGACTTGGACGGCGCACCGATCGCGCTACATTCGACTTCGGTACTGGCCACCAACGGTCGGCTGCATGAGCCGGTGCTCTCCGCGCTGATTTGATCGCGCGTTCCGGTGGACCGGATCAGGCCTGAAAGAATACGCGCCGTTCCCCCACGTCCGCCGCCTCGAAGCGGGTCGCGTACAACTCCGACAGATGCGCGGCGGTGAGCACATCGTCGATGCGGCCGTATTGCCAATGGCCGTGCTTGCCGATCAGCAGCGCGTCATCGGCAAAGCGCGCGGCGAGATTCGGATCGTGCAGGGTGGCGATCACGGCGCCGCCCGCATCCGCGCGCCCGCGCAGCAGCTTGAGCGCCGCGAGTTGATGATTCGGATCGAGTTGATTGGTCGGCTCATCGAGCAGGAAGAGCCGCGGTGTTTGAGCCAGAACCGCCGCCAACGCGGCGCGGCGCCGTTCGCCGCCCGAGAGCGTGAACACACTGCGCTCCTCGTAGCCTTCGAGACCGACCGCGACGAGCGCCGCGGAGGCGATGGCGAGATCGCGGGCCGATTCCCATTGCCAGCGCGGGATATGCGGATGACGGCCGAGCAGAACGACTTCGAGCACGTTTGCCGGAAACGGGTCCTCGACATTTTGCGGCAGGAAGGCGAGTTCGCGGGCGAGCGCACGCCGCGGCCATTCGCGGAAGGGGCGGCCGCAAATCAACAACTCGCCTGCCTGGAGCGGTCGAAGTCCGGCGAACGTGTGCAGCGAAAGGCTCTTGCCCGAGCCATTCGGTCCCAAAATCGCCAGCACGCGACCGCCGCGCACTTGCAGGTTGAGCCCGCCAACCAAAGTGCGTGATTCGATACAGACGTCGAGCCCGCGGCATTCGAGCAGCGTGTCAGCGAGCATGCTGCGGCCAGCGGATTTCGAGCGCGGTGGCGGGCCCGATGACCACCTCGTCGAGACTCACCGCTTGCTGCCACTTGTCGGCGGCGAGCAGCCGTCGCCCCGCCATCAATTCGGCGTTGCGCTGCGGATAGAGCGGAATCTGGGCCGGGTCGCCGTAGCCGTCGGGAAAGCTCGGCGAATCGTCGGCGAAGTTGTACTTGTCGGTGGCGCCCACCGTGTGCAGCAATTCATGGGCGATCACCACGTTGTTCTCCTCGCTCATCTGTGGCGCCGCGAACGCGTACACGACTCCGATCAGTCCTTTGGTGAGCCCCAAGGAGTGGGGAACGGTCGGCGTCAATGCCGGGTCGTGATAGAGCACGAAAATACGAATATCCTCCGGTTCGTGCGTGTGACCGCTGACCTGCCATGCCCAAAACCTCAGGCGCAGGCTCCACACGGCGGTCCCGAACATCCCTGCATTGGCCGCGCGCTGCGGCGGCCGCTCGTCGAGTTCGGCGCGCAGCCGGGTCTTGATCGGTTCGCGCGCATCCAAATGATAGCGCTCGGCCTCGCGTGCGAAGAAACGATCGATGGGTTTGAAGCGTTCGCCGTCGAGAGCGGCAACATACGCCTGCGTGACGGGGCTGTCGTCGGCCGCGATGGGATAGATTGCGACGAACAGCGGGTTGTGCCAGCGCGTGCTGAGATAGCGATCCTGCCAAGTCGTCAGTGCAACCCCGAGCAAGATCAATAGCAAGACCGCGATGCGCAGCGTCTTGAATGCCTTCAATCGGACGCCTCGACGCTGAACTCGGTCACTTCTCCGTCGACGGCTGCGTACGACACCGACATCGGTTTGCAGCAGACCGGGCAATCCTCGATATACGACTGTTCAGGTATCGACAGGTCGAGGGTCAGCTCGATGTTTTCCCCGCAGTGCGGGCAGGTCGCGTCTTGGCCTTGAACGAGGTCCATCGGCAAGTTCTCAACATAATGACGGCCCGCCAATATACCTCTGCGCCGGCCGTTTCGGGGCTGACAGGCCTCGGCACGGCTATTGTGCGCCGGTACCGTCATAACGCCCCCAAGGCCGTTATACTTAACAACTGGGCTTAAGGGGCGTCGATTTAGAGGAATCATGGAGCCGACCGATACTTCGAAACCTGATTATTTTCATCGCGTAGTAGATTGCCAATGGGCCTGTCCCGCGCACACCGATGTCCCCGAATACATCCGCTTGATCGCCCAAGGCGAGTTCACCCAAGCCTACATGGTGAACCGCGAATCGAACGTATTTCCGGGAATATTGGGGCGGGTCTGCGACCGGCCTTGCGAGCCCGCCTGCCGCCGCGGCCGAATCGAGGAGAAGCCGGTCGCCATCTGCCGGCTGAAGCGCGTCGCGTCCGACAATCGCGACGACATCACGGCGCTGTTGCCGAAGGCGCCCCGGGAGAAGAACGGCAAACGCGTTGCCTGCATCGGCGCGGGGCCGGCGTCCCTGACCGTCGCGAACGACCTGCTGCCCTTGGGCTACGAGGTCACGATATTCGAACAATTCGCGGTGCCGGGCGGATTGATGCGCACCAATATTCCGGCGTTCCGCCTGCCCGCCGATGTGTTGGAGGAGGAGATCGGCTACATCGTCGACATGGGCGCGGAGTTGCGCCTGAATTCGCCCGTCAAGAGCATGCGCCGGCTGCTCGACGGCGAGGAATTCGACGCCGTGTTCGTGGGTTCGGGCGCGCCCAAGGGCAAGGAACTCGAACTGCCGGGCCGCCACGATACGGATCGCATACACATCGGCATCACCTGGCTCGAGTCCGTTGCCTTCGGCCATGTCGAACGGGTGGGCGAGCGTGTGTTGATCATCGGCGTCGGCAATACGGCGATGGACTGCTGCCGCAGTTCGCTCAGGCTCGGTGCCAAGCAAGTGAAGGTGATGGCGCGCAAGCCGCGTGAGTTCTTCAAGGCATCCGAGTGGGAGCTCGAGGATGCCGAGCACGAAAATGTCGAAATCGTCGTGAATCACGCCCCTAAGTCGTTCGTCACCGAGGCTGGGCGACTGACAGGCATGGTGTTCGAGCGGCTGGAATACGACATCGAGAACGGCGACATCAAGGCGACTCGTTCGCTCGGCGAAGTGTTCATTCCCTGCGATGACGTGATCCTCGCCATAGGTCAGGAGAATGCCTTTCCGTGGATCGAGAAGGACATAGGCATCGAATTCGACCAGTGGAATGTACCCAAGGTGAACAAAACCACCTTTCAAGCAACGCTGCCGCAAGTATTCTTCGGCGGCGATGCGGCGTTCGGTCCCAAGAACATCATCTGGGCGGTCGAGCACGGCCATCAAGCCGCCATCTCGATCCACAAATTCTGCCAGGGCGAGGCGGTCGAGGAGCGCATGCCCCGCGGGGTCACGCTGTCCAGCCGCAAGATGGGGATGCACGAGTGGGCCTACAAGAACGAATACAACGGCGTGGAGCGGCGCCTCGTTCCGCACGTGGCGCTCATCGAACGATTCAAGAAGATCAACATCGAGGTGGAACTCGGCTTCACGGCCGAGGAGGCGGCGCTCGAGGTGCAGCGCTGCTTGAACTGCGATGTGCAGACGGTATTCGCGGCGAAGCTGTGCATCGAGTGCGATGCGTGCATCGACATTTGTCCGGTCGACTGTCTCACCATCACGCCGAACGGCACGGAGAGCGAATTGCGCGGGCGCCTCACGGCGCCGGCCAAGAACCGCTCGCAGGCCCTGTATGTCTCCGCCCCGCTGCCGCAAACGGCGCGCGTCATGATCAAGGACGAGGATGTCTGCGTGCACTGCGGTTTGTGCGCGGAACGCTGTCCGACCGCGGCCTGGGACATGCAGAAATCGACGTTTCACATTCCGCGCGCGATCGATGAGGAGGCGGGTGTATGCCCAGCCTGATCGCAGCCACCGGCAAGGTGAACGATTTCGTGGTGAAGTTCGCCAACGTGAACGGGACCGGGTCGGCCAGCGCCAATTCGCTGATCATGAAGGCGATCTTCCGCATGGGCGTGCCGGTGACCGGCAAGAACTACTTTCCCTCGAACATCCAGGGTCTGCCCACATGGTATGAGATCCGTGTGACGCGCGATGCCTACGCGGCGCGCGCCACCCAGGTCGACATCATGGTGGCGATGAATGCGGAAACCTATTCGAAGGACGTGCGCGAACTCTCCTCCGGCGGCTATCTGATCTACGACTCGACCTGGCCGCGCAGTGCATTGCTGCAGCGGGGCGACATCACGGTCATCCCCGTGCCGCTCGCCCAACTCGTGAATGAGAATTTCGACGGCGTGCGGAATCGCATTCTCTTGAAGAACGTCGCGTACGCAGGCGTGCTCGCTGCATTGATCGATGTGGATCTCGAGGTGATCAGCACGCTCTTGGGCGAGAGCTATGGGAGGAAGCCGAAGCTGCTCGAGTCCAATACCCGGGCTCTGCGGCTGGGCTACGACTACGTCAAGACGCATCTGACCTCGCCCCTGCCGCTGCGCGTCGAACACATGGACAAGACGCGCGGTCACATCATGATCGACGGCAACACCGCCGCCGGCTTGGGCTGCGTGTACGCGGGCGCCACGGTGGGCGCCTGGTACCCCATCACACCCTCGACCTCGCTGATGGACGCGTTCAGGGGTTTTTGCGAGCGTTACCGCGTCGACCCCGAGACCGGCGAGCGCAACTTCGTCATTCTGCAGGCCGAGGACGAACTGGCCGCGGTGGGCATGGTGCTCGGCGCCTCATGGAACGGAGCGCGCGCGTTCACGCCGACCAGCGGTCCGGGCATTTCCCTGATGAACGAATTCGTGGGTCTGGCGTACTACGCGGAAGTGCCCTGCGTCATTTTCGACGTCCAGCGGGTCGGACCTTCCACCGGCATGCCGACGCGGACTCAACAGTCCGATATCCTGTTGTGCGCGTACGCCTCGCACGGTGACACGCGCCATGTGCTGTTGTTCCCGGCCAATCCGGAAGAATGCTTTTATATGGCGGTGCAGGCATTCGACATCGCGGAACGCCTGCAGACTCCGGTCTTCGTGCTATCCGATCTCGACATCGGCATGAATGACTGGATGTGCCCGGATCTGCAATGGGATGACGCGTATCGCCCGGACCGGGGCAAGATGCTCTCGTCCGAGGAACTCGCGGGCCTCGAGAAGTTTTATCGCTACGTGGATCGCGACGATGATGCGATTCCCTACCGCACCCTGCCCGGGACGAACCCGAAGGGCGCGTATTTCACCCGCGGCTCCGGGCACAACCAATATGGGGCATACACCGAGGATTCGACCGAATACCAGCTCGTGCTCGATCGCTTGAAGCGAAAATTCGCCGGCGCTTCGAAGTACCTGCCGAAGCCGGTGATCACGGCCAACGGCAACGAGGTCGGCATCGTCAGCCTCGGCAGCTGCGACGGCGCGATACGCGAAGCGCTCGATGTACTCGGACGGCAAAAGATTCCGGTCGATTATCTGCGCGTCAGAGCGTTTCCGTTCAACAGCGAGGTGGAGAACTTTTTGAAATCGCATTCGACCATTTTCGTGGTCGAACAGAATCGCGACGCCCAGTTGAGGTCGCTGTTGACTCTCGAGACCGCGGTGGAGAAATCGAAGCTCTTTTCGATCTTGAGCTACAGCGGACTGCCGATGTCGGCCCAACCCATCGTCGACGGCATCCGCGCAAAGTTCGAGGAAGCGCCTCGGCTGTCGGCGGTCCCGCGCAAGTGAGCCCTTGAATGTCATACATCAACAAACCCAAAGTCTCGCATCCGTCCCTGCCGACCAATCAGTTGGGACTCACGCGCCGCCAGTACGAAGGCAGCATGTCGACGCTGTGCGCGGGATGCGGACATGATTCGGTGACCGCCGCCGTGGTCGAAGCGTGCTGGGGTCTGTCGATGCAGCCGGAACAACTCGTCAAGCTCTCCGGCATCGGCTGCTCGTCGAAAACGACGGCCTATTTCGTCAGCGGTTCGCACGGCTTCAATGCGGTGCACGGACGCATGCCCTCGATCGCGAGCGGCGCGAATGCCGCCAATCGCGGGCTCACCTATATCGGGGTGTCGGGCGACGGCGATTCGCTGTCGATCGGGATCGGTCAATTGGTGCATGTCATCCGCCGCAATGTGAACATGCTGTATTTGATCGAAAACAACGGCGTCTACGGCTTGACGAAGGGCCAATTCTCGGCGTCCGCCGACATCGGCACCAAGGCGAAACGCGGCGAGGTCAATTCCTCACCGCCGATCGATCCGGTGCTGCTGGCGCTCACCCTGGGCGCGACCTTCGTCGCGCGCAGCTTCTCCGGCGACAAGGCGCAGCTCGTGCCGCTCATTCAGGCGGGCCTGCGCCACAATGGCTTCGCCCTGATCGATGTGCTCTCGCCCTGCGTCACCTTCAACGACCACGAGGGCTCGACCAAGAGCTATACCTTTACGCGCGAGCACTACCACGCGGCGGTCGAGACGGACTTCGTGCCGCGCGCACAGGAAATTGCGGTGGATTACCCCGCGGGCGAGTCGATCCCGGTGAGTCTGCACGACGGCAGCCGGGTTGTGCTGCGGAAACTGGACCCGACTTATGATCCGACGGACCGGGCCGCGGCCTACCACTACATCGAAACCAAGCTCAAGCAAAACGAATACGTGACCGGGCTCATCCATATCGATGAGACCGCGGCGACCGAATTTCACACCGTCAATCGCACCGCCGCCGCGCCCTTGAACAGCATCCCGTACCAGAAGCTCTCGCCGGGACGCGCCGCGCTCGACAAGCTGATGGGGCGGTACCGCTAGCCGGCAAGCCGGTTACGGCTGCAAGCGGGTGACCGCCCAGCGGGTGGCGGCGGCCGCGCGGTGCGGTTCGCCCAAAACCCGGGTCCAGCGTGCGCGGTCGTGGATGCGAAACTCGCCCTCCACCCACAGTTCGACGGCGTCCGCATTCAAACGATAGCCGCCCCAATTGGGGGGCCGCGGCACATCCACGAGGACGTCGCGCGGCTCGGGCGCGCCGGGGCCGTCGTAGGGAATGCCGAATCGGCGCGCCGCCGCAGCGACCGCCTGGCCAAGCGCCCGCCGCGACTCGACTGGCTGGCTTTGCTCACTCGCCCAGGCGCCCAGCCGGCTCTGCCAGGCGCGGGTCCTGAAATAGGCGTCGTTTTCGGCATCGGAGAGGGGTTCGACCCGCCCTTCGGCGCGCACCTGGCGGTGGCGGTGATCCCAATGAAACACGACCGCGGCTCGGGGGTTGTCCGACAGTTCCCGCCCCTTGCGCGATCGATAGTTGGTGTAGAAGACGATAAAGCCGGGCTCCGCGGCGATTTTCTTGCATAGCACGACGCGCGCCGACGGGTGGCCGCGTTCATCGACCGTGGCCAACACCATGGCATTCGGATTGGGCTGGGCCGCATCGTGCCGCGCCTGCTCCAGCCACTGGGCCGCGAGTTCGAGAGGATTCGCCGGCAGGGGCTCTGGCAGCGTTTCCGTCCAATGTGTCTTTATGCCGGCGCTCATTGGAGAATATTAGCGATGCCGTTGCGCTTGCGGTAGACGTGGGCAGCCCGTAAAACGGGTTGGCGGCAATGTTAAAGGACTTGGCGGCAATCTCAAGGGACGATTCGGAATGAATTTGGACGAATTGCGCACCGAATTGACGGATCTCGACGGCCAACTCGTGGAATTGGTCGCGCGGCGCCAGGCGTTGAGCGAGCGGGTCGCCGCCGTCAAACGCGCCACCGGACGCGCGACGCGCGACTTCGGCCGCGAGCGGGAAGTGATTCTGCGGGGCCGCAACCACGCCGAGCGGTTGGGCGTGTCGCCGGACCTGGCGGAATCCTTGCTCCGGCAACTGATTCAATCGTCGCTCGCAACCCAGGAGCAGGCGCGCGTCGCCGCGCAGGCGCATGGCAGCGGCAAGCGTGCGTTGGTCATCGGCGGCCGCGGCAAGATGGGCGGGTGGTTTGCGGAATTTCTCGCATCGCAGGGATTCCGGGTCGCCATCGCCGATCCAAAAGGGGGACTGCCGGGGTTCGACACGCTGGCGGACTGGCGCGACGACCCGCTGGATTTCGATCTGATCGTACTCGCGACGCCGTTGGGCGCGACGACGCCATTGCTCGAATTCCTCGCCCAGCGCGCGCCGCGCGGCCTGATCTTCGACTTGGGCTCGCTCAAGACGCCGCTGCGCGCCGGGCTCGATGCCTTGGTGCGGGCCGGCTGCCGCGTGACCTCGCTGCACCCGATGTTCGGTCCGGACACGGAATTGCTGTCGGGGCGGCATGTGATCTTCATCGATCTGGGCAATGCCGACGCCCTCGAGGAGGCGCAGGAACTGTTCGCGCCGACCATGGCGGAACGCGTGGTCATGGGTCTCGACGAACACGACCGGCTGATCGCATTCGTGCTCGGCCTGTCGCATGCGCTCAATATCGCCTTCTTTACCGCCCTGGCCGAGAGCGGCGAAGCGGCGCCGCGTTTGGCGAACCTGTCGAGCACGACGTTCGATTCACAGCTGGAGGTCGCGAGCCGGGTCGCAGCGGAAAGCCCCGAGCTGTATTTCGAGATCCAGAGTTTGAACGAATACGGGGCCGAATCCTTGCTGGCGCTGCAGCAGGCCGTGGAGCGACTGGTGAGAACGGTGAGGACGAAGAACTCGGGAGAATTTGCCGCCCTGATGACCCGCGGCAGAGCGTACTTGGACGTGCGCGCGGCCGCGCGCACGGGCTGACGGCGGTTCCCAAGATATGCCGGACAACGACGAGCTGATACGGGAGAACGAGGAGCTCAGGAAGCGCCTCACGGTGTTGACCGCGGAGGCCGCCAACAACGAGTCCATCTTGAAGCGCACCCAGGTGCGCGAATTGACGCTGCTTCGGGCCGACAGCCTCGCGCAACTGTTGCACGCCATGGTCGACGGTCTGCGCGAGTCCTATGCGCTCGATGCGGTGAGCGTCGTGCTGCTCGATCCTCAGCACGAGATCCGCCACCTGTTGATCGCCGGCGGCGACCGGCCGGAGGAGTTCAACCAGATTTTCTTCGTCGACTCGTTGATCGGTCTCGCGCCGCAGCTGGCCGTGCTCAACAAACCGTGGCTGGGTCCGTTCATCGGGGCTGATCACCATTTGCTGTTTCCGGGGACGCCGAATCTCAAGAGCGCGGCCCTGGTGCCGCTGCCGCGCAAGGACCGGGCGACCGGGGCCCTTTGCTTCGGCAGCCGCGATGCGGCACGCTTTACCCGTCACCATGGAACGGATTTTCTCGGACATTTGGGCGCGGTTGCCGCCGTCTGCATCGAGAATGCAATCAACCGCACCCGCCTGCTGCGCGCCGGCATCACCGACTTTTTGACCGGTTGGCACAATCGACGCTACCTGCAGCAGCGCTTGAAGGAGGAATTGGCGCGGGCGCAGCGCGGCGCCGGGACCATCGCCTGCCTGATGATCGACATCGACCGCTTCAAGAGCATCAACGACGGTTACGGTCATCTCGCCGGCGACAATGCGCTCAAAGAGATCGCGCATCGGGTCGAACAGCAGATTCGCAGCATGGATACGGCGGCGCGCTTCGGCGGTGATGAATTGGCGATTCTCTTGCCGGCGGCGAGTTCTGCCGAGGCGGCGACGCTGGCGGAGCGAATCCGCGAAGTCATCGCCGCCGAGCCGTTTGCGCTCACCGCGCAGATCGAGCGCCATTTGACCGTGTCGGTCGGCGTTGCGACGGTCGCGCCCGGACGCCACGAAACGGATTTGAAGGCGGTCGCGGACCGGCTCATCGCGGAGGCCGACTCGGCTCTGTATCGGGCCAAGGCGCTCGGGCGAAACCGCGTGCAGGTAGGCTCGGGGTGATTTTATGAGGCCGCGCGCTTTTGACATACCGGCAAATTTGCGGGCGTTATGTCTCTTAGCGGACAGAGGGATCACGGTATCTATACACTGAGACGAAAATCACCGCCAAGAAGTTGCGGAGCGCGAGTTGAGCCAGTCAGTCAAAGTCCTCGTCGTTGAGCAGCGCGATTCAGAGCAATTCTTCGCACGCCGCGTGCTTCCCAAACACGCGCGCCGTCACACCTGCCGGTCCGCGAAATCCGAACAGGATTTGCGCAAGATGGCGCATGAATTCAATCCCGATATCGTGTTCTGCGCCGATGAGATGCCGCGGGGCAGCCGCGAGGCCGCGCTCGATTTATTGCAACTGCTGTCGCTGCAGGCGGAAAACCTGCTGATCGCCGAAGTGGACAGTGGATCCGCGCCGGGCGATCGAGCGGCGCCGGGGGAGGAATCACCGCCGCTCAATAGGGCCGCGCAGGTTGCGCCGGGCCGCCCTGCGCCCGACGACGGCACGGCCCGCGAGCATGCAGAACCGGCCGCGCCTTGGCCGATGCCCCTGCCGTCCATTCTCGAGTCGAACAGGGACGCGGTGGTGCTCGGCGACTCGGCCGGATGGATTACGCACGCGAACTCCAAGGCCTGCGAGCTGCTGGCCGAATCGGCCGGCCGGCATTTAGGCACGCTGCTCGGCGCCGAATATGAATTTGCGTCGAAGGGACGCCGGCTGCATCGCCTCGGTTTCTTCGATGCGCTGACCGCCCTGCCGACGCCGGTGCATACCAGTGAACTCACCGAGCGGCTATTGGTTCGGTCGAGGGCGCGCGAGCAGCCCGTGGCGCTTCCCATCGCCGCGAGGGATCTGTCGGGTTTGCGGCTGATGACCGAGGCGCATGGCCACGCCATGGGCGACAAGGTGCTCGATATCATCACCGGCGAATTGCAATCCGGCGCGGTCGGCTGCGGTCTGGTCGCGCGGATCGGCCCGGACGACATCATCGTGATCCTGCCCGACCTGTCTGATCCCGGGAACGCGGCGGTCAATGTGCGCCGCGAGGGCCGCTTGACCGCAAGACCGGCCGCGGCGGCGGAGCGTCCGGCGGCCCGGCCGGTGAACCCCCCGCCGCCGCTGCAGGCGCCGGCGTCGCCGCAACCGCCGGCATCGCCGATCGTCGTGGGCTTCAAGAGTGCCTTGAGCCGTCAAGCCATCGGCGTGCACTACCAGCCGCAGTACGAACTCAAGACCGGCCGCTGCTGTGGCTTGCAAGCCCTCGCACGCTGGGTGCTCACCAACGGCGACGTGATCGCGCCGGCGGTGTTCATTCCGGTCGTTGAACAGGCTGGAATGATCGACACGCTGGGCGCACACATGCTCAGGAGCGCTTGCGAGCGCGCGGCCGCCTTGCGGGGACGCGAGATGGAGGGTTTGACCGTATCCGTCAGCGTATCGAATCTGCAAATCACCGGCAGCTTCACCGCGGCGCTCGCCGACATTCTCAAGGCCTCCGGCGTGGGGGCGTCGCGGCTGGAACTGGAAATCGCCGAGACCGCGCTGCCGAAGGACCGCGAGCCCACGATCCGCTGCCTGCAGCAATGGAAGCAGATGGGTGTGCGCATTGCCATGACCATCTCCGGGAACGACGGCTCGAGCTTGGGCTACCTCGCAAAGATCCCCGTGGATCGATTGAAACTGGATCGATCGCTGATCCATCGGATGACGCAGGACGCAAACGACGCCGGAATGGTCAAGGCATTGATCACGCTGGGCGCGGTGCACGAGATTCCGGTCATCGCCCAGGGCGTCGAGACCGAGGCGCAGTTATATATGCTGCTGCAGTTCGGCTGTCCGCAGGCGCAGGGGTTTCTGTTCGCGCGGCCCATGTCCGGCGTACACGCCCTGATTGCCCTGCGTAAGCCTTGGGGCAACCTGTCCAAGTCCCTGGTGCCTTCCAAGGCCGCCATCAGCGCGGAACGCGCCACCCGATAGCCAACCCGGCCGGCGGTTCTGTGACGCGATTGTGAGCTGCATCATTTCATGCTCGCCCGCGGCATTGAGTACAATATGATCGAGTATCAACCAGACGCCATAGGTGCCCGACAACCGCATGAACAATTCGAACTCACCCTCAAACACCAAATCATCACGCGTGACGCTGAAGCTTCCGGCCGGCCCACGAAAGTCGCCGAGAGAGAGCAAGACTCCACCGGTTGCTCGACCGCCCATGTCGCAACAGCCCGTTTCGCAGCAGACCAATTTGCAACAGCCCAATTCGCAGCAGCCCAATTCCCAAGCGCCAAGGGCCGGCAAACCGAAGGCCGGCGCCCACTGGTCGGACGAATACAAGGAGCGCATGCAGGCGGAAATGGACGCGCTGACTCGCTGATCAGCCGCAGGGCTCGATGGGTTTGAGTTCGACCCGGCGGTCGAGAGTGTCAGTCGCATCGTCTCGACCCGTTCCGATGAGGTTTTCGCGCGAACCCATGCCCGCGGCAACGGTGCGGTTCTTGAGCGGCGGCTGATCCTCTTCCAACCGCGATTGAATGTATTCGGCACGCAGCAATGACAGGCTGTCGTTCATCGCGGCAGGGCCCGTAGGGCTGGTATGGCCGGTAATCTGCAGGCAGACCCGGCTTGCGACGGTTTGCGCGGCGATTTGCTGCAGCCACATGCCATACGCGCCGCTCATTGTACCGTCGTTCGCGAACCTGACCGAGCCGGGCCGGAACAGGAACTTCACGGCAAGGCGTTTGTTGCGGATGCCGTAATCGACGAGATCGTGAAAAGCCGCCGCCGTCTGATCGACGCGACCCAGCTTGGCCAGTGAAAGGTAGATGCCGTTGTAGACGCGGAGCTGGTCGCCAAAGGGGGCCTTGCGCGCGGTTCGGTAAAGATTCAATGCCTCCGCAAAGCTGCCTTCGTCGTAGGCATCGCTGGCCTCGCTGATCAGCGCGGCCGCGGCCAAACCATCATAGTATTCCTGTTTGATCGGGTCGCCCACCTTGCTTCCCTGGCAGGCTGCGATATAGGCCTGGATGCTCCGGTCTTCGGTCCACACGGGACTATCGCCAAAGACCGCGGTGGGTGTCGAATCCACGCCCTCCTGGCGCGCTCGAACCACGGATTTGGCGACGACCTTGCCCGTCTCGAGATCCAACAAGACCAGACAGAACTTATACGCCTCGCGCTCGCCGGTGGGCTTCATCTGGGCATTCACCGGCGTGAATGTCCCGATCAGAACCCGCGGACGCTGCCGTAGACTCTCCGGCGTGATGCGCCGGACTGTGTACTGCGGAAACTCTTTCTTCACGATGCCGACGATGCGATCCTGGATGCTCTGCGTTGCCTTGGACTGGTACCCGGTCATGCCGTCCACCAGAGGATCGATCACGACGTCGAGGGCGCGCGCGCCCGGCGGCGGTGCGGCGCTGAACACCGCGCGCGCCGCGGCGGCGACCGCGTCATCGAAGGCCAGAACGGGCGGCAGCGCGGGTGTCGGCTGCTCCACCGGTGCGGTTTCGCCACTGGCCCCGCAAACGAAGCCACCCGTCAGCAAGACCCCGAGTGCGATCCCGGCCAGCAGGCGGCGGACGGCGCTAACGGCACCTGTCTTTGAGGTAGGCAAATTCTTCATGCGTTCAATAGGTGAGGACGACCAATATCGTGTCGGAATACGCACCGGGGAGCGCCGCCCGATTGGCGGCGCTGTCCGGCACTTCGCCGTAAACGGTCAAGGATATCGGCGTGCCGAAGCCTGCAGCGTTGCCGCTCACGATCTGGGTGGCCCCGGAACCGTCGCCCCATACCGTCGAGTAAGTGTTCGATGTATAGAGATTGTACTGCAGCGTGTTGCCGGCGTTCGCGAGCAACCGCTGCGTATAGGTCGTGCCGGCAGTCGAACCGGTGTTGAGACCGACGCCGTACTGCGCATTCTTGGTGCATATCACGCTGATGGTGGCGGTGCCCGTGACTGCTCCACCGCCCGCCAGGTAGGTCGGAAACGTCAGCGGCGTGGCGCTGATGAGGCAGGTGTCCACGAGTGTGGCCTGAACGCTCAAGGTCGCGGTGGTGGTGGCGGCCGGTGCCGCGGCAGATGCCAGCGCGGCGGCGACCACCAGCGCCGCCTGGGCCGCGGCGGCGAGCCGATTCGTTTCCATAACGCCGCAAACTATCTCTGGTTTGGGCCAATCCGGTCGTGACGCGTCTCCCAAAGGGCAAGGAATTCTGTAGTGTTATTCTGACGGCGGGGTGCGGCGCTGCCCACGCAACTCCCAGCCGACCGTGCGGTAGCATGGAGCGAATGAAATTTCATGCCCCTTGGCGGCGGCTTGGGTGCGTGCTGGTCGTCATCTTCGCGTGCCACACCCGGCTCGCTCACTCACAGACACCGTCGCCGCTGCAAGAGTGGCAGTATTCCGGCGGCATCATCCTGGCGCGGCTGTTCCAGCCCAATCTGCCGGAATTTCGCACCGTCTTGGGCCTCGCCTCGGAGGTACAGCCGGTCTATGACGGCTCACGCGCTTACCGCGTGCAAGGCGGTCCGGTCGTCAATATTCAGTACCGGGATATCGCGTTTGCCACCACCGGGCAAGGCATCGGATACAACGTCATTCGAGGTGATCACTATCAAGCGGGGATCAGCCTGGCTTACGACTTTGGACGCAAGATGACGGATGATCTCGGCAATCTGCACGGGATGGGAGACATCGCCCCGGCCCCGGTCGCGAAGGCGTTTGGGTCCGTGGTGCTGTCGAAGAAATTTCCGCTCATCCTGCGGGCCGATGTTCGCCAGTTCGTCGGCGGGGCCGAAGGAGCGGTGGGAGATGCGGGCGTTTATATGCCCTTGCCCGGGAGTTCGCAAACATTCGTCATGTTTGCGGGTCCGTCCATGACATTCGCCACCCAGCATTATTCGCAAACTCTCTACGGTGTGACGGCACAGCAGGCGCTTGCATCCGGTCACAGCATCTACACGCCGCACGCGGGCACGGCCGCAGCCGGCGTCGGATTGAGCGCCACCAAATTCATCACGCACCATTGGCTGTTGAACCTCGACAGCGCCCTCAGCGAGATCAGAGGCAGTCCGGCGCACAGTCCGTTGATCGAAAGAAGAACACAGCGCGTGCTTGCGCTATCGGTGGATTATCAGTGGTAGCGGCAGGCCAAGCGTTGCACTGATCTAGAGATAGCGCGCCCACTCGATGTTGACTGTGGCGGCGGTGGCGCCGCCGCCGGTTCCGCCGCTCACGCCTGGCGCGCTGCTGGACATGGTGAACGAGGGCGGCATATTGGTCAGGTTGAAAGTCGTGCTGGCGCCCATCGAGTTCTCGACGGCGGCGCCTTGCGCCAGCGCGGTAACGCTGCCGGCGATCGTGGTGCTTCCGCTGCTCTGAAATTCATTGCCCGCCTCGATGTTGCCGTAGATCATGCTCGACGCGCCGGTGGTGATGTTGCCGCCGACATAGCCGGCCTGGCCCGGATAATTGGCGCCCACCCAACTGCCGGCCATGAATGCGTAGTTGCCGATGCCGCTGCTCGCGCTGGCATTGTAGGTTTGCGTGGAAGTGTTGCAGAACTGGGTCGGGTATAGCGTCTTGAAATAAGTAGTGAAAGCGCTGTTGTTGCAAATCCCGGTGGGGGCATAGGTGGTGCCCGAGACGGTCCCGCTGTAGCCCGCGAAATTCAGGGCATAGACATTATCCGAGCCGCTCGTGCTGATGTTGCCGGTCGCTATGAAGCTGTTGTAATAGGTGCCGGAGCCGACCGAGAGATTGCCCTGAAACCAGGCGATGCCGGGCGCCATCGTCGTGCCGTTGATGGACCACGTACCGCTGCTGTAGGAAAAGCAGCTGTTTTGCGCCGAGTATCCCTCGCATATCCTGAAGGCCGACGCCACCGCGGGTGTTACACACGTGCCACTGAAGGGATTGGTGGCCGAAGTCGTCTGAGAGATTGCAGTACACAGGTAATCCAGAGTGTTGTTATTGGTGCTCGTGTAGCTGCCGAGGTAATAGGTCCCGTTCGTAATGCCATTGATGTTGGTGACAGTGACCAGGGCGTAGCCCGCCAGGAAACCGTTGATTGGAACATTCGCTGCTGAATTGATCGTGAACGCGTAGTTGGCGGCGGTTTGCAGATTGTAGGCGTTGAACTGAGCCGAGCTGAGCGTGACCGGCGACGCGGGGGTGATGCTGACTGTGGTATGCGGAACCACCGTCACGTTGACATTGGTGTCGTACTGCGGCTTGGTCAAAGTTCCACCGATGACGCCCACTGTCACCGCACCGTAGTTACTGAGGTTGAGATTGCCGACGGCGTTCAACTTGCCGATAGTGCCGGAGGCGAGCAAAACGTTACCGTCCGTATTGACCACCGCGGCGCCCGCGCTGCCGGAGCTCAGATCGACGGCGGCGTACGGCGCCGGACAGGTCGCCGCGACGGTGCCGCTCTGACTCGCCCCGCTGGCCGTGCACGAGGACACCCCGGTCGGGTTCCCGATCGCGTTTATGGTGCCGTTCGAGCCGCTTTGGCTGAGCACGGAACCGTTGGCAAGCGTGGTGCCGGAGACCGACGCGCCTCCCGTGCTGCAGACATTGCGCTGAGCGTTGACCGCGACGGGAGTGACGCTTCCGGAAATCACCACGTCGCAGTCGGCGTTGAGCTGCTGAAACGAGGAACTGCTGCCGATGTTGATCGAGCCCGTCGAGTTGATGACCGACACGCCGGTAATGCTGTTGCCGCCGGTCGACACGTCGCCCATGACATTGATCGTGTAACTGATGTTCGAGCCGCTCGGCTGGTTCACGGTGATCGAGCCGCTCAGGTTCAGATTGCGGTTGAAGTTGAGCGCGGAGTTGGTCGATGAACTCGTGGACGACCCTGCATTGACCGTATATACCACCTGCAATGTCGAGGTCGCCTGGGCCGGCGTGCCGGCGGCCGTCGTACCGACGATGTCTGCGGTGATGAGAGTCGGATTCGTCGGACTGTTGACGCCCGTCAAACTCGCGCTCACTCCGGAGACGCCGTTGAACGCCAGAGCGGTGGGAGAATTTGCGACCACCGCGGCCAATCCGGGCAGATTTCCGCCGGTCTGCAGCGCCAGCAGATACTCACGCACGATCTCCGCGCCGGTCCAGGCTTTGAGTTGCGCCTGGGTCTGCGCGTGCGCGGCCGTCGATTGCGCCTGGGTACTGCGAATATAGGCCGCCGCGCCGATTACCGTTGCTGTAAACGCCACGCCGAACAGCATGGCGACCATGACGGTGACATAGCCCGTTTGGGCGCGCGGCAGCGCCGGCGGGGAGTGTCGATGCGGAAGGGTCATGTTTGGATGTTGATGAGGCATTGCAACGAGGTGATGCCGGTTGAGATGCTGTTGGTCGTGCTCAATGTGATCGTGTGGCTGCCGGTCGTGTTGGTTATTCCATAGGGTGAACAAGTCTGCTGCGCAACGGTAAAGCTGATCGGCGCGGTCGTCTGCCCGGCCACAGAACTGCTCTGCCAGGTGAAGCCCGCCCAGCCGGTGGCGTTGGAACAATTGACCGGCGCCAGGTACATCAATCCGCCCGCCGCCGGCGCATAGAATCCGGCGCACTGAGTCGTGGCGCCGGTCAGCATCGCCCAAACCACGGCATTGCCGGACGTCGCGGCGGTGCCGCTCAGCGTCGTGCCGCTCAATGTGGCGCCGCTGATCGTGATGAGGTGAGTTCCGTACACGGGGGTCGCGATGCCATAGCCTGCGTCCTGAATGCTCGCGCCGGTGCGCACCAGAAGAGAGGCAAGCTGGCTGTCGTTCACCGTGCGAATGGTGGCCTGGGCCGTTACCTGAATTGAATTTCGGTAGACCGAGAGCAGGCCGAGGGTGACGACCACCGATATGACCAAACCCACCATCAGACTGATCAGCGAAAAGCCGGTTTGACGGTTCATCGTGCTATTCCGAAATGGTGACGACGCCGTTGCCGCCGATGATATTGATCGCTGTCGAATTCGAACTCGGTGTCGACAGAGACATGCTGGTGACCACGCCGGCCGGCAGCGTGGCCGATTGCGATCCTCCCGACAAACTGACAGTCACTGCCGCCGTCGCGCAGGTCGGCGCCGGCAGCGTCAACGACGAGGCGCCCACCGCGATACTGACCTGACTCGTACCGGCGCAAATATTCGAGACGCCGCTGGTGGTGAGCGAACCGGTCATTTGATCGAGCACCGCGCTTTGACTCGCGACATACCGTTGGCTCACCATCATCCGCGCGGTGGTGTAGGACAACCCCAACCCCACGATGGAGGCGAGCACGGTCCCGACCAGCGCCTCGAGCAGCGCGTCGCCGCGCTGGCTGTGGCGGCTGCTGATGACGCGCTGCGCGCTAATAAAGTGAGCCGGTTTCATTGTTCTCGCTGCCTCCGCGCGCCAACACGTAAGCTGTTCCGATGGAAGGCTCGGCGCGATTGTCGATGTCGAGCGTCAATGGAGTGCCGACGGCTGCCGTTACGCCGTTGATCGTCGTCTTGACGAGCCCGGAATACGTCGTGGACCATTGCACGCTCGCGCCGCCGGCCACGCAGCCGGCAGCGGCCGCGGATCCCGTGCACACCAATATCGTGGTTGTGGTGCCGTTGGTGGTCACGCTCATTCCCGCCGCCGCGGCGGGCAGCACGACGTTGTTCGGATTGCGCAGCGCGAGCGCCTTGGCTACGTCGAAGCCTTCTATCAATTGGGTTCGCGCCGTATGAGTCTGCGCGCCCTTGACCCAATCGGAGGCCAGCGGGCCGGCCATGACCAGCAATACGCCGACGATGCCGATCGTCAGCATCATCTCGACCAGCGTGAAACCGCGAGAACCCTCGCTCACGACGTCACCAACTCGTGAAACCGCAGCTTGTGCCGGTGGCGGTGCGGACGTTGAGGTTGGAGAGCGAGAGCGTGCAGTTGATGTTGTTGCCGGTCGCCGTCGCGGTGACCGTGTAGCTGGTAGCCGTGGAGATGACCGAGTAGCTGTAGTAAGCGCCTTCAGCCGGCGCCCAAGTGGCGAAGTCGTTGGCCGGCGAACCGGTGCGATTGGCCGGCAGTGCGGCAACCACCGTAGAGGTCGCGTACGCCGTCGGATACGTCAGCGTCTTTTGAAAATCGTTCTCCAGAGCGAGGCTCATCGCCACCAAATCGGAGCTCGCGCCTTTGGCCCGGCTCTGGTTCACATACGTGGAATAGGACGGAACCGCAATCGCGGCCAGGATGGCGATGATCGCGACCGACACCATGAGTTCGAGGAGGGTAAACCCACTCATCATGGCGAGGCCCCGCGCGACGCTGCGATTCAACTTCCGAGTCATACGATGGTGCTCCATATCCAGTCAGCCCCGGGTCCATACGGACCGTCAACGAGTCGCATATTGAACGGCCGCTCAGCGAACCACTGTGATGGATTGCGGGATTGTTCCTGACTGGAGACAACCTGGGGAAATTATGCGACGGCAGTCTCTCTAAGGGAGAACGGATCTGCGACGCCACAATGGCCGATTTGACTCAATGTGACGCGCCCGAGGTGCAGCCCAAAGGGTTTCTAGTATGATTTGGCCTGCATGGCCTTATCCAGAGAACCCCGCATTCGTCCCGTGGCGATCTCCGCTCTGCGGCCCACCCAGATCACGGTCGGCATGCGCGAAGTGAAGGCCAAACGCAAGAGTTGGCGCGATCATCCGGACCGCAAGAAAGCGGACTTCCTCGGCAAGCACCTGATCCCCGTCATCTGGGGTCCCAAGGAGGAGTACTACGTCATCGATCACCATCACTTGACGCTGGCGCTCCACCAGGAGGGGGTGAAGGAAATCGCGACGACGGTGGTGGCGGATCTCAGGCGGCTGCCGCGCGAAGCTTTCTGGTTCAACCTCGACAATCGAGGCTGGCTGCATCCCTTCGATGCGCGGGGCCGCCGGCGCAGTTATAAAGAAGTGCCGAAACGGATTGCAGGTTTGATCGACGATCCGTATCGCAGCCTGGCGGGCGAATTGCGCCAGAGCGGCGGCTTTGCAAAGGACACGACGCCCTTCAGCGAGTTCCTCTGGGCCGATTTTCTGCGCCGCCGCATCAAGCCCAAACTCCTCGAAGATGACTTCCCCGCGGCGCTGGTCCGGGCTTTGAAACTTGCGAAAAGCGGCGAAGCGGACTTTCTGCCCGGGTGGTGCGGGCCTATTGCCGATCGATGAACCGGGCCGACCGATGAAACGGGTTGGGGATGCGCACATCGCCGACCTGTTGACCGGCTTGTCGGTCGCCGGGCTGCTCCTCCCTGAGGCGGTGGCCTATTCGGGTCTCGCCAATTTGCCGCCGCAGGCGGGCGTGATCGGCCTATTCGCCGGGCTGGTGTGCTACGCCCTCATCGGCCGCAGCCGGTACGCCATCGTCACCGCCACATCCTCGTCGGCCGCGGTGCTGGCCGCCGCTACACTGGCGCTCGGCGCCAATGGCGCGGCCGAGCGTGTCGCGTTCGCCTCCCTCTTGGTGTGCGGCACGGGCATTGCCTTTCTGATGGCCGGCTGCGCCAAGCTTGGCGCCATGTCGAATCTGATCGCGCGGCCCGTGCTGCGGGGCTTCTCGTTCGGTCTGGCGGTCGTCATCGTGGTGAAGCAATGGCCGCCGCTCGTCGGCCTGCACGTTCACAGCACCGATTTCTTTGCGTTGTTGGCCGAGATTTTTGGCGGCGTCCGCGTCTGGGAGCCGGCAAGTCTCGGCGTGGGGCTGTGCGCACTGACAGGCCTGTTCCTGCTCGAGCGCGTTCGTCTCGTTCCGGGGGTGTTGATGGTCATCATCGCGGGGATTGCCGCCGCGCCGTGGCTTGCCTCCCGCGGAGTCGCGTTGACGGGACCGATCCATCTTGCCTTGGAGCTTCCCTCCTTCAGGGTGCCGGCCGGCGGCCACTGGTCGGCGCTGGTCGAATTCGCCCTGGCGCTGATGTTCATTCTCTACGCCGAATCCTATAGCTCGATCCGAACCTACGCCCTCAAGCACGACGACATCGTGCAGCCGAACCGCGACTTGATCGCCCTCGGGGTGGCCAACGTGCTGTCGGCGGCGTTTCACGGAACGCCGGTCGGTGCAGGCTATTCGGGTACCTCGGCGAACGAGGCGGCGGGGGCGCAATCGAGGCTCGCCGGCCTCTGCGCGGCGGCGACGGTTCTCGTCCTGGTAGGGCTGTTTCTGCCCTGGATCGAGCGGATACCCGGTCCGATCCTCGCCGCGATCGTCATTCACGCCGTGTCCAAATCCCTGCGTCTGGCTGTTTTCCGGCCGTACTTCAGATGGCAGCGCGATCGGCTCATTACCGTGACCGCGGTGGCCGCCGTCCTGGCGTTCGGCATGCTGAACGGTTTGCTCGCGGCGATCGCCTTCAGCCTGGCGATGCTGCTGCACTCGCTGGCCAGCCCGCGCCTGTCCGTGCTCGGCCGTGTGGGCGCGCACGATTTCGTGAGCGTGGTGCGCTTTCCGCACGCAGCCTGCACTCCGGGAGTTCTGGTGCTGCGTCCGGAGGAGCCGTTGTTTTTCGCGAATACCGAGCCCTTGCTCGCGCTGGCGCGGCAACGGGTCTTGCAGCAGACGGACGTGCGGCTTTTGATTCTCAGCCTGGAGGAGTCGCCGGACTTGGACGGCACGGCGCTTGAAAGTCTGGGAGAGTTCGCGGCCTGGCTTACCTTGCGCAAGATCGACTTGCGCGTTGCGCGCTTGAAGGAGGCAAGCCGCGATGCGCTGCTGCGCGCCGACTTCCCCCAGTTGCCGGAGGCCGGGCTCGACTACTCGAGCGTCGATGACGCGGTGAGCGGCAGCCCCCCGTCCGAAGGCGCTACTTTGCCGCCGCCCGCGGCTCTACGAGTATGAGGGTACCGTTCAAGGATGTTCCATATTCCAGCCCTGAGAATGAGCCGTGCGACACGCGGTGTGCGTTTGGTGCGTGCCGGTCCGATCAGTGACGTGCCGCTCATAAAGGGATGCGAGGCCATGCAATAGTGAAATGAACCCAACGTGTCATCCCGGACCTTCGTCGTCGGACGGTGCGGCGTGTGCAAGGAACCACTGCAATGAATGTTCGAACAGAGTCCCTCGCGCCGGATGCCGCACCGGATGGCGTGCTCAAGACCAGCGCGTTGCAAGATGCGATCTTCAACAGCGCCTACTTCTCCAGCATCGCCACGGATGAAAAAGGCGTCATCCAAATCTTCAACGTCGGCGCCGAGCGCATGCTGGGCTACACCGCCGCCGAAGTGGTCAACAAGATCACGCCCGCCGATATCTCCGAGCCGCTGGAGGTCATCGCGCGCGCCGCCGCCTTGAGTTCGGAATTGCACACCCTGATCACGCCGGGATTCGAGGCGCTGGTGTTCAAGGCGTCGCGCGGGATCGAGGACATTTACGAGCTCACCTTGATCCGCAAGGACGGCAGCCGTTTTCCCGCCATCGTATCGGTCACGGCATTGAGCGATGGCCGGGACAAGATCATCGGCTACCTCTTGATCGGCACCGACAATACGGCGCGCAAGGAGGTCGAAGCCGAGCGCAGGCGCTTCGAGCTCACGTTGGAAGAGAAGAACATCGAATTGGAGCACGCCAGCCGCATGAAGTCGGAGTTCCTGGCAACCATGTCGCACGAGTTACGCACCCCCCTGAACGCGATCATCGGATTTTCCGAAGCCCTGAAGGACGGTTTGATGGGCCGCATGAGCGATACGCAGCTCGAATACATCACGGACATTTTCAGCAGCGGGCAGCACTTGCTTTCGTTGATCAACGACATTCTGGACTTGTCGAAGGTCGAAGCCGGCATGATGACGCTGAATCTGGAGTCCGTCGACATCAAGAGCCTGCTGTCGAACAGCCTGTCGATCGTCAAGGAAAAGGCGATGGCACAGCGCATCCGTCTCGAACTCGAAGTGGACGAAGGGTTGGGGTTGTGCGAGTTGGACGCGCGCAAGACCAAGCAGATCATCTACAACCTGCTCTCGAACGCCGTCAAATTCAGCGCCCACGGCGGGCGGGTGAAATTGCACGCCCGCAGCGTCCCGCGCTCTGCCGTCGGCACGCTGACGGGCGGATGGCCGGTGCATGGATTCCCCCTGCCCGAGAATGAACACGAGCGGTTTCTGGAGATCTGCGTCGACGACCGAGGCATTGGGATCGCCCGCGAAAATATGGCGAGTTTGTTCCAGGCCTTCAGTCAAATCGACAGTGGACTCGCCCGCAAGTTCGAGGGTACCGGCCTTGGGCTCGCGATGGTCAGACAGATGGCGGAACTACAGGGCGGCGTCGTCGCCGTGGCGAGCGCGCCGGGCGAAGGCGCGCGTTTTGCCGCCTGGCTGCCGCTCTCCACCTCCAAGCGGGCGGATCTCGTGCCGCAGCTGCGCGATGTCGCCGAGGCCGTCGCTGTCGCGCTGCCCGCACCCGACTTCGTGCAGCGTACGGCGCTCGTCGTCGAAGACGATGAGCACGCCGCGGACCTGGTTCGGTTGTTGCTCGAAGCCGAGGGCTTCAAGGTATTGCGCGCAGCCAGCGGCGAGATCGCTCTCGAGATGGCGCATGAGCATACCTTGAGCGTGATCACGCTCGACATTCAATTGCCGGGCATCGATGGCTGGGAGTTTCTCATGAGAATCGGCCAGGACAGCTCGCTCGCCCAGGTTCCCGTCGTGATCATCTCCGGGCTCGCCGACGGCAGTCTGGCGTTGCAGAGAGGCGCCGCCGCGGTGCTGCAGAAGCCGATCAGCCGGGTCCAGTTGAAGGCATCGCTCGCCAATCTGGGATTGCATCCGACCTTCGAGCGAACCCACACGGTTCTGGTGGTCGACGACGATCCCAAGGCGGTGGAACTGATCTCCCGATTTCTGCCGGCCCCGGATTACGTCGTGGTCCGCGCCTATTCCGGCAGCGAGGCGATCACGCTGGCGCGTCATGTCAAGCTGGATCTCATCCTGCTCGATTTGATGATGCCCGAAATGAGCGGCTTCGATGTCGTGAAGGTGCTGCGGGGGCACCCCGACACGGCCGCAATACCGGTGGTCGTGGTGACCGCGAAATTGATCACGCCGTCGGACCGCGCCGAACTCAACCGTGCTGCGGGCAAAGTCATTGAAATCGTCGACAAAGCCGCCTTCAACAGCGAACGCTTCATCGACGAGGTGAGACGATCATTGCCGCAAAACGCGAGCAGGAAATACGTTGGCCAAAATACTAATCATTGAGGACAATCCGGCGAACATGAAGCTGGCTGTTCTCCTGGTGCGTAACGCCGGGCACACGGCGCTATGTGCCGTCGACGCGGAGACGGGCCTCACCATGGCGCGCGCCGACCACCCGGACTTGATCCTGATGGACATCCAATTGCCGGGCATGGACGGTTTGGCTGCGACTCGCCTGCTCAAAAAGGATTCCGCCACGGCCGCCATTCCCATCATCGCGCTCACGTCTATGGCGATGAAAGACGATCAGGCCAAGACCAAGGTCGCGGGCTGCGACGCCTACATCGCCAAACCTCTGCGCTACCAGGAGTTGTACGCTGCGATCGATGCACTCCTTGCCAAAGCAAATTCGTGCGCAACGTGAGCGGCCGCAGCGCCCAGATCCTGATAGTCGACGACGAGAGCCATAACCGCAAGCTGCTCGAACTGCTGCTGGGCAGCGACGGCTACCAGACGCGCAGCGCCAACAACGGCGAGGACGCCCTGGCTTCCATCTCGCAAGGCGCCCCGGATCTGATTCTCCTCGACATCATGATGCCCGGTATGGATGGATTCCAGGTGGCCGGCATCCTCAAGGCCGCGCCCGCCACCGCGAACATTCCGATCATCATGGTCACCGCGCTGATTGACCAGGCCTCCCGGCTGGCAGGTCTCAACGCCGGCGTGGAGGAGTTTCTGACCAAGCCGGTCGACCGCGCCGAACTCTCGATTCGGGTGCGTAATCTGCTGCGGCTGAAGACGATGGCCGACCTGCTGAGGGACCATAATTTGGTGCTCGAACAGCAGGTGCGGATGCGGACGGCGGAGCTGCAGCGCTTTCGCACCGCCATGGACGCGAGCAGCGATGCCATTCTGTTGGTGAATTGCACGACGTTGCGCTTCGAGGAGTTCAATGCCACGGCCTGCCGCATGCTGGGCTACACGCGCGCGGAATTGTTTCAAGCGGGTCCCCTGCATATTGCGCAGATGACGCACGAGAAGCTGAACGAGGAGTATCAAGCGCTCATCGCCGGCAGGGGCGCCAATGAGGCATCCGAAATCGACCTTCTTTGTGCCGACGGGTCTGTCCGGCCGGGCGAAGTGCATCGGCATCCGCAGCTGCACGGGTCGGACTGGATCATGGTCGAGACCGTGCGCGACATTACCGAGCGCAAAGCGGCCCAGCGTGAGCAGGAGAAGCTCAGTCAGCAGTTGCGCGACCAGCATTTCTACACGCGTTCGCTGATTGAATCGAACATCGACGCACTGATGACCACCGACCCGTTCGGAATCGTGACCGACGTCAACAGGCAAATGGAAGCACTCACCGGACTCACCCGCGACGAGTTGATCGGCACTCCCTCGAAGAGCTATTTCACCCATCCCGCCAAGGCGGAAGGCGCCATCAAGCGTGTTCTGGCCGAGGGCACAATCCACAATTACGAACTGACCATACGCGCCAGGGATGGCAGGCTCACCGTGGTGTCCTACAACGCAACCACCTTCAATGACCGGCAGCGGAAACTATGCGGCGTGGTCGCCGCCGCGCGCGACATAACGGAGCGCAAGCAGTACGAGGAGACTCTGCGCAATGCGACGCATCAAGCCGAGCAGGCCAGCCGCGCCAAGACGGAGTTTCTCGCCAACATGAGCCACGAGATCCGCACGCCGATGAGCGCGGTGGTGGGACTCGCGGATCTGCTCGGCAAGACATCGCTGAGCGAGGAGCAGGCGGATACCCTGGGAAAAGTCAAAATCGCCAGCAACGCGTTGCTCGTGCTGTTGAACAACGTTCTCGACCTGTCGAAGATCGAAGCCGGCGAACTGATCGTCGAGAACGCGCCATTCGATCTGCGCGCTCTGCTGCAGAAACAGAGCGGCGTGTTCGCTGAACAAGCGAGGGCGAAGGGCATCGCATTCACGATCGACGCCGCAAAGGATCTGCCGGCGCGTCTGGAAGGGGACGCAAACCGCCTCGCTCAGATCTTGAGCATCCTGCTCTCCAACGCCGTCAAGTTCACCGACCACGGCGCGGTCACATTTTGCGTGCACAACTCCGCCGCCACGGCGCAGCGCGTGACGTTGCGCTTCGTGGTGACGGACACGGGGATCGGCATTGGGGCGGACGTCCAGGCGGGGCTATTCGAGCCGTTCGTGCAGGGCGACGGATCCACGACCCGACGCCACGGCGGCACGGGTCTCGGTCTGTCGATCGTCAGGGGGCTTGCAAGCCTGATGGGCGGCAGCGTGAGTTTGAGCAGCACGCCGGGCGCCGGGAGCGAATTCACATTGATGCTCGATTTTGCGCCGGCCGCGGAGGCTACCCCGGCTTCATCCGAAGAACTCGACCGGGAAACAGGCGCCGGCGCGCTTCGGGGTCTCAATGCGCTGGTCGTCGATGATAGCGACATCAATCTCGTGCTGATGAAGCGCCTGTTGGAAATGCACGGCGCAACCGCGGAACTCACCGGCAACGGCCTCGAAGCGTTCGAGCGTCTGCAGGCACGCCCCCACGATTTCCAGGTGGTGTTGATGGATGTGCAGATGCCGGTGCTCGACGGGTATGCGGCGACCCAGCGAATTCGCAAGGAGCTGAAGCTCACCGAGCTGCCGATCATTGCGGTCACGGCAGGCGCGCTCAGCAGTCACCGTCGACGCGCCGACGAGGCCGGCATGAGTGACTACGTCGTCAAGCCGTTCGATTCGAGCACGTTGGTGCGCACCATCCTGCGACATGTCAAACCCGCGCGTGTGACAGGACAGGGCTCCGCGGCTCCCATGGCGCGGCCGCAGACAGCGGCGCCGTGGCCCGAGATCGAGGGAATCGCTTCGGCCGAGGTGCGGGCGCGATTGAGCGGAGATTTTGCCCTGTTTCGATCGCTGCTCACCCGTCTTCTCGATGAATTCTCCGATGTCGCGATCTGCGGGACGCCGCAAGACGCGGACTCGCTCGCAATTTGCCGGGCACGCCTGCACAAGCTCAAGGGGAGCGCGGGCATGTTGGGCGCCAATGCGATTCAGAAACTCGCGGGCGAAGGCGAAGCGGCCTTCGCGAGCGGCGATATCGCGCGGGCGGCGCCCATGGCGACGAGGATTGCCATTCAATTGCAACGGCTGCGCGAGCACGCCCTGCCGGCATTCCTGACGGGGCCGGATTGAACGACCGCACCGCCACCGTTCTCGTCGTCGATGACGAGGAATACAACCGCAAGCTGCTCGATTTGTTGCTGCGGGCTGAAGGCTATCGCACGCAGAGCGCCGCCGGCGCCGCGCAGGCTCTGATCTCGATCGCAAACTCGCCCCCCGATTTGATCCTGCTCGACATCATGATGCCTGACATGGATGGATATCAGCTCGCGACGATGCTCAAGGCCGATCCCGTCACCCTGCATATTCCCATCATCATGCTGACCGCGCAGCTCGACCAACACGCACGTCTGGCGGGTCTCAAGGCCGGCGCGGAAGAGTTCTTGACCAAACCATTCGAGTCCGCAGAATTGCGGCTGCGAGTGCGCAATCTGCTGCGTTTGAAAGCATCCGGCGATTTTGTGCAAGATCACAGCAGCAAGGAAGCGCAGAAGCGCCTGATCAAGATGACGCATTTCGATGCGCTCACGGGCCTGCCCAATCGCACGCTGTTCTACAGCAATCTTGCCCGGATATTGGAGCGTGCGCTGGCCCGCGGCTGGCGCGTCGCGCTGCTGTGCATCGACCTCGATCACTTCAAGGATATCAACGACACGCGGGGACACGCGCTCGGCGATGAGCTGCTCTGCCAGGTCAGCAGCCGTCTGCTCCAGTGCGTGCGCACCCGGGACACCGTCGCCCGGCTCGGCGGAGATGAGTTTGGCGTCATTCTGGCGGCGCGGGACGGCGGGCAGCGGGCGCATCTCGTGGCCGACAGAATACGCGAAGCATTGCAGGTGCCCTTCGCCTTGAAGGACCACGTGGTGGGCGTGACCGCGAGCGTCGGAATCGCCCTGTCCCCCGACGACGCCGCCGATGCCGAGACGTTGATTCAATACGCGGACACGGCCATGTATCAGTCGAAGGGCGCGGGCCGCAACACCTCGCGGTTTTTCAAGGCGCGGATGAACACGGACGCTCTGGCGCGCCTGGACATCGAGACGGCGCTGCGCAAAGCCGTCGAAAACCAGGAATTCGTCCTCCACTACCAGCCGAAGGTGGAGGTCATGAGCGGGCGCATCTGCGGGCTCGAGGCCCTGCTGCGCTGGGAGCGTCCGGGATTCGGACTGGTGCCGCCCGGCGAATTCATCGCGGTGCTCGAGGACACAGGGCTGATCGTGCCCGTAGGACGATGGGTTACCGCGGCCGCATGCAAACAAATCGGCTCATGGCTGGCGTCTTCGGCCGGACCGATCGCAGTATCGGTAAACGTCGCGGGCCGCCAATTCGCCGAAGGCGATGTCGAGCGCGACGTGATTGGCGCGCTCGAACAACATCGCGTACCCGGCAGTCTATTCGAGTTGGAAATGACCGAGAGTTCCCTGATGAGGAACACCGAGCGTACCGTCAATACCCTGCAGGGCCTGCGCAACCTGGGCGTCGGAGTGTCGATCGATGATTTCGGAACCGGCTATTCCAGCCTGGCTTATTTGCGCCGCTTTCCCTTGGACAAATTGAAGATTGACAGGGTCTTCATCGCCGGAATTACCACGAATGCCGATGATGCCGCCATCGTGCTCGCCATCATCCGTATGGCGCACACCTTGAAACTCGAGGTGATCGCCGAAGGCGTGGAGACGGCGGCGCAGCTCGCCTGGCTCCGAAACCACGACTGCGATCAAGTCCAGGGCTACCTGTTCTCCCGTCCGTTGCCCGCCGCGGAAATCGAAAAGTTGCTGAATGATCAGCGCGCGGCCGTTACGGCGATCGATCAAGACGTGCGTGCGTTGGCGAGACGCGGCGGCGCGTCGCTACGCGGATGATCGGGCAGCAGCGCCGTCACGATGCCCATCAACGGCAGGTACGCGCACAAGTGATAGACGTACTCGATCCCATAACGATCAGTCAGAAGGCCTAAGATCGCGGCGCCGATTCCACCGAATCCAAACGCCAAACCAAAGAAAAGCCCCGAGATCATACCGACGCGATTCGGAACGAGTTCCTGCGCAAACACGAGGATCGCGGAGAATGCGGAGGAGATGACCAAACCGATCACGAATGTCAGCACCCCGGTCCAAGCCAGATCCGCATACGGCAACACGAGAGTGAACGGCGCGACGCCCAAGATCGATGCCCAGATCACGCGCTTGCGGCCCACCCGGTCGCCGATCGGTCCGCCGAGCATGGTTCCCGCGGCCACCGCGAACAGAAATGCAAACAGATAAATCTGCGCGGTCTGCGCGGTGACGTGAAACTTTGCCATCAGGTAGAAGGTGTAATAGCTGCTCAGACTCGCGAGGTAAAAGTATTTCGAGAACACCAGGAGCACCAGGATCAGCATGGACACGGCGATCCGGCGCCGCGGCAGCGCGGAAGCTTTGGCGACGGCGCTGCGGCGCCGCGCACCGGCCAGCGCGTGTTGGTGCCGATACCACAGGGCCACACGAAACATCAGGCCGATCGCGATCAGCGTCACCAGCGCGACCCAACCGATGCTCGCTTGCCCATAGGGCAGGATGATGAACGCCGCGATCAACGGCCCCACGGCGCTGCCGCCGTTGCCGCCGATCTGAAAGATGGATTGCGCCAGGCCGTGCTGGCCGCCCGACGCAAAGCGGGCAATGCGGGAGGATTCCGGATGAAACACCGAGGAGCCGGTGCCGATCAATGCCGCCGCAACCAGCACCGCCTCATACCGATGGGCGAACGCGAGCGTCAACAGCCCCACCATCGTGCAACCCATGCCCACCGAGACCGCGAACGGCTTGGGATGACGGTCGGTGTAAAGGCCGATCACGGGTTGCAGCAGCGATGCCGTCACTTGATAGGTCAGGGTGATGAGCCCCAACTGTCCGAAGCTCAAGCTGAACTCGCCCTTCAAGAGCGGGTAAATCGACAGCAGCATCGACTGCATCATGTCGTTCACGAAGTGCGAGGCGCTCAAGGCCCCGAGAATCGCGAATTGCGTCGCCTCTGACGGGTTCGACCTGACGATTGCCGTTTCGCTCGATGCCATGGAGCAAAAGATAACCGATCGGCGGTTGTCTGTCCTACGGAGATCTGGCACGATACTTTTCGAAAACGACATAGGCCGAAGATACACATCCGCGACCCCGGTCCCAACTTGCCCTTCACGACACCCGTCGGCCGCGAGATGCCGGTAACCGGGCTGTCCGTGGACTACGCCCCGAACGAAGAGATCCGGCCGCACCAGCATGCGGTGTGCCAGTTGATCTACGGGGTGCGGGGCGTCGTCGTCGTGAGCACCCGGGCCGCTCAATGGGTGTTGCCGGCGACGCGGGCGGTTTGGATGCCCGCCGGAGTGGAACACTCGGTCCGCGCGGTGGGACATGTGGCGATGCGCACGCTCTACATTCGTCCGACCGCTGCACGAGGATTGCCGGCGCAGTGCGCGGTGGTTACCGTCGGACCCTTGTTGCGCGAGCTGATTTTGGCAGCCGTTCAAGTCGTACCGCCGTATAGCGCCGGATCGCGCGACGGTCGCTTGATGCGCTTGCTGCTGGATGAGATCGTCCAAATGCAATCGCTGCCCTTGAGTCTGCCGTCGACGACCGATTCGCGTCTGCGGCTCATCGAAGAGGCCATCAAGCGCCGTCCCGACGATCAATCCACGGAAGTGCAATGGGCGCGCAAGCTCGGCGTCGATCCGAAGACGATTCATCGTCTGTTCCTGCGCGAGACGGGCCTGTCGTTTGGGCGCTGGCGGCAACAGGCCCGCCTGCTGCGGGCCCTCGAACTGCTGGCGAAGGGCGAACGCATTCTCGATATCGCATTGGAGGTCGGCTACAGCAGTCCGACGGCGTTCTCGACCATGTTCCAACGTCAGTTCGGCTGTGCCCCGAGCGCGTTCTTCTCCGCTACGACGTGATGCGCCGTTCGCGGCGCATGAGCATCAAGAACAGCGGTACCCCGATCAGCGCGGTCAGCGCTCCCACGGGCAATTGCCGGGGCGCGGCGACGGTGCGCGCGCACATGTCCGCCACGGTCAGCAGCGTGCCGCCCAACAGGATCGATGCCGGCACGACGATGCGGTGGTTGCTGCCCGCGGCCAGCCGCACCAGGTGCGGGGTGACCAGTCCGATGAAGCCGATACCCCCGGCCGTGGTCACCGCGGTGGCGGTCAGCGCCGCGGTGGCCGCGAACAGCGCGATTCGTGCCGGCGCCAAGGCCACGCCCAAAGACTGGGTTTCGATTTCGCCGCGCGCCAGAACATTCAAATCGCGCGCGCCCGCGGTGGCAAGGCAGCCGACGGTGAGCAACATGCCGAGCGCCGGCGGCGAGAATGGGGCGAACGACAAGTCGCCCATCAGCCAGAACAGCATGCCGCGCAGCCGGGATTCATCCCCCAGCGCGAGCATCAAACCGACGACGGCGGTGCAGCCGGAAGCGACCACCACACCGTTCAGCAACAGTCTTTGCGGGGTCCAACCGCCGCGCGCATGCGCGAGGGCGAAAACCAACAGCGTCGCTCCGAGCGCGCCGGCGCCCGCGGCCGAGTCGATGACCAATCCGCCGAAGCCCAATAGCATGGCGCCCAAGGCGGCAACGGCGGCTCCACCGGATATGCCGAGTACGTAGGGGTCGGCGAGTGGATTGCGCAAGAGCACCTGCATGAGAACGCCTGCGAGTGCGAGCAGTCCGCCGATGCAAAAGGCATTGAGGGCGCGCGGCAGGCGCAAATCCACGATCACCTCGCGCACCACCGAATCATGGCCATCCAAGAGCGCGTCGAACACGGCGCCCGGGCGCAGCGAGGTGCTGCCGACCGAGAGGCTCAGACACACACTCGATAGCGCGAGCAACGACAAAACCAGCAGCAAACCGGCGGCTTTCATTGTGACGCGTACCATACGGACCGAGCGTGGCGACCACAAGCAGCCGGCGATATGGAACAATTGAACGGATGTCCCTCAAACCCGCCATCGATTACATCGACAAGGACGGCTTTCGCGCCAACGTGGGAATCGTCTTGACCCGCGGCTCCGGGGAGGTGTTTTTGGGCGGCCGTGTCGGCGGGCGGGGCTGGCAATTTCCGCAGGGCGGGATCAACCGCGGCGAGCGGGTCGAGGAGGCCCTGTTTCGCGAACTGAAGGAGGAGATCGGTCTCGAACCCGAGGACGTCGAGGTGTTGGGTTCGACCCAGGGCTGGCTGCGCTATCGTTTGCCGCGCCAGTACGTGCGCGACCGCTGTATCGGCCAGAAACAGCGCTGGTTCCTGCTCAAGCTCAAGGGCGAGGAGTCGCGCATCCGGTTCGATTCCACCGCCACGCCCGAGTTCGATCGCTGGCGCTGGTCAGACTACTGGACGCCTGTGCGCGAAGTCGTCTACTTCAAGCGGCGGGTGTATGTCCGGGCACTCCACGATTTGGGCAAGGTGCTGTTTCCGGATGGCCTGCCGCCGTATCCGGAGTGGTGGCCGGACGTCGCGGCGGGGGCGGCAAATGCGCGGCCTGCGGGCAATGCCAAGACGGGGTCATAGAAGGTGTCCCGGAAGGACTGTCAAGGGTTTGACCACGGCCAGGATGACGATGGCAATGAGGAGCAGAGAGGGGACTTCGTTGAATCCGCGGTACCATTTGCCGCTGTGGGAGTTGCGCTTGGCGGCGAAATCCAGGTTGAGCTTATAGCAGTACAGGTGATAAGCGATGAGCAGCAGCACCAGCAGGAGCTTGACGCGCAGCCAGGGCATCGCGAGGTAGCCCGGGGCTGCGATCAGCATCGCGACGCCGAAGACGATGCTCGCCCCCGCGCCGATGGTCATGATCGCAAACAGGCGCCGCTCCATGATTTCGAAGCGCTCGATGCTGATCGCGTCCTTCGCATCCGCGTGATAGACGAACAGGCGCGGCAGATAGAACAGCCCGGCGAACCAGGTGACCACCGCGATGACGTGAAATGCCTTGAGCCAGAGCAAGAGCATGGAAGTTCCTATCGGCCGTTCCTGACGATGATACCGTGCGATTGCGTGCTGAGGCGCCGCTTCGTGTAATGTCTCGTACCCTCAAATGGGTCGGGGCGGCATCGAGATATGGCGGATTCGTTCTCAAGGCTTGTGGTCAGAGCCTATACGCCGCGGCGTCGGGCGCTGATCTGGGGCGCGGGCGTTCTGATTGCCATGGTCATTCTGTACGCTGCGTTCGAACTCGGCCGCTACGACGCGGGCTTTCGCGTCGTCGATTCCGTGCGCGGCGCCTTGTCCGCGAGCGCGCGCATCCGCGGTCTCGAAGCGGAGAACGAAAAACAGCGCACCCAACTCGAGGCCGCCGAAGTCGCGCGCCGCGTCGATCGCGAGGGCTACAAGCAGGTCGAACGCAGCCTCGGGGATATGCAGAGTCAAATCGCGCGACTGAATCAGGATCTCTCGTTCTACCGCGGCCTCGTGCAACCGGAGTCGCTGATCCACGTGAAAGTGCAGCAAATGCAGATCGTTCCGGAGAACGCTCCCGGTGAGTTCCATCTGAAATTCGTACTGATGCAGACGGGAAAGCCGGACACCGTGGTGGCCGGCAACGCCACCATTTCCATCGACGGGCTGATGCAGGGCAAACCGCTCAGTCTGGGGTTCGCGCAGGTCACGCCTAACCATCGCGTCACCCTGGCATACTCCCTAAGATACTTTCAGGATTACGACGAGCCAATACAACTGCCCAAAGGGTTCGAGCCGACGCGCATCGGGGTGGAGATTCGCAGCGGCCGGGACAAGGATCTCAGCCATGGTTTTCGACAGGCCTTCGTGTGGAAGGCGCAGGGGATGTCGGTCGAGACCGAGGCGACCAGCAATCCTCCGGGCAAAGGTGACGTAGATGTTCAAACGGAAACAGAGTAGGAACGCAAAGATCGACACGTTGATCGGCGCCAAGACCCGGATCAACGGCGATGTGGAATTCACGGGCGGCTTTCACTTGGACGGCTACATCAACGGCAACGTCACCGGCGAGCACAAGGCGGGGGCGTTTCTGTCGGTCAGCGAGCAAGGCTGCATCGAAGGCTCGGTGATCGCGGGGAATATCATCTTGAATGGCATCGTCAAAGGCGACATCGAGGCCGCCGACCGGGTTGAACTCGGGCCCAAGGCACGGGTTCTGGGCAGTGTTCATTACACGATCATTGAAACTGCGGTTGGCGCCCAAATCAATGGGAAGCTGATCCACCGGGCAACCAGCGAGGATGAACCCGGCCCTCAGGAATAGTGATTTGGCCCTCCGGCGACCGAGCACACACCCGCCCGGGTGAACTCGATCGCAACCTAGGGCCATAACTTTGATTGAGCGTCGGTAGCCGAGTAGACTTGCAGCCATGAGCACGAATTCAGAAACGATGGTATCCGGCGACTTGGGTGTGCCCCCGCCCAACGTGTTGGTTTTCACCGACGCCGCGGCCGGCAAGGTGGGCGAGCTGATCCGCGAGGAGGCGAACCCGAACCTCAAATTACGGGTATTCGTCTCCGGCGGCGGTTGCTCGGGATTTCAGTACGGTTTCACCTTCGATGAGAAGATCGAGGACGGGGACTTCTGCGTCGAGAACCGCGGCGTCCAGCTCTTGGTCGATCCGATGAGCGCTCAGTACCTGATGGGCGCGGAAATCGACTACAAAGAAGACCTGCAGGGTGCGCAGTTCGTCATTCGCAATCCGAACGCCAAAACCACCTGCGGCTGCGGTTCTTCGTTCTCGGCCTGACGAGTCGACTGCCTAGATGAGCGGCGGTCGTGTCGTTCCCGACGTGCTCGCCGCCGTCGATTTGGGTTCCAACAGTTTTCACATGGTCGTCGCGCGTCATTCGCACGGCCAGCTCACCATATTGGATCGATTGCGCGAAATGGTGCGCCTGGCGGCGGGATTGGGGGACAGCGGACGCCTCGACGATGCGGCCACCGAGCGCGCGTTACGCTGCCTCGAGCGCTTCGGGCAACGGCTGCGCGACATGCAGGCGGACAGCGTACGGGTGGTCGGCACCAATGCCCTGCGTCGCGCCCGGCGCAAACGCTGGTTCCTGGAACGCGCCCGCGCCGCGCTCGGCCATCCGATCGAGATCATCTCGGGACTCGAAGAGGCGCGGCTGATCTACTCCGGTGTCGTGCACACGAGTCCCATGAGCCCGGACAAACGGCTGGTAATCGACATTGGCGGCGGCTCCACCGAGGTCGTGATCGGCGAGGGCTTCAACCCCGTGCTGCTCGAAAGCCTGTCGGTGGGCTGCGTCGGCTTGAGCGCCAGTTGCTTCGAGGACGGCAGAATCTCCGAAAAGCGCTTCGAGCGCGCGCGTACCGCGGTGAGACTCGAGCTGGAACCAATCCAGGAGGCCTACCGCAAGCTCGGCTGGCTGCAGGCATTCGGCAGCTCCGGAACCGTGCGCGTCATCAGCGACGTGCTGCGCCGGCTCAATCCCGAGTCGCCTCGCATCACCCAGGGCAACCTGCGGTTGCTCGCCGAGCGGGTGATTGCCGCCGGCCATGTGGATGAACTCGATCTTCCGGATGTGGATGCGGAACGGGCCCCCGTTTTCCCCGCCGGCCTCGCCATCATGTTGGAGATTGTCGAAAATTTTAAAATAGACCGCATGCGGGTGGCCGAAGGCGCCATGCGTGAAGGCTTGTTGTATGACCTGATGGGCCGCTTCACCGACGAAGACGCGCGCGTGCGCAGCGTGCGTGCCATGGAAATGCGCTATCACGTCGACGGCCTGCAGGCGGACCGCGTCGAGGCGACCGTCGTGGCTCTGCTCGAACAGGTCGAGTCGGAATGGGGCCTCGAAGATCCGTTGGCGGAGTTGGTGCTGCGCTGGGCTGCGCGCCTGCACGAAGCCGGCCTCGATATCGCGCACTCCAAGTATCAACGGCATAGCGCCTATCTGCTGCAGCACGCCGATATGCCGGGCTTCCCGCGCGAGGAACAGTTGCTGCTCTCCGCGCTGGTCGGCGGGCATCGCCGTCAGTTATCTTTCGAGTCCCTGGAGGACCTGCTCCCGCCGTGGGATCGTCACGCGGAGTTCCTGACCGTGCTGCTGCGCCTTGCCGTGTTGCTGCATCGGGGGCGCAGCCCGCAGCCGCTGCCGGAAGTGCGGTTGACGGTCAAGGGCCGCACCGTGAATTTGGAATTGCCGCAGCGCTGGATGAAGGAGCACCCGCTGACGCTCGAGGACCTGGAGCAGGAGCGGGTCTATTTGAAGGAGGCGGGATTTCGGCTCAATATCGTTTAGGCATTGCGGTTGACGTACTCCCAGACCTTGGAGATCACGACCGAGCCCTCGCCGACCGAGGAGGCCACGCGCTTGACCGACCCTGCGCGCACGTCACCCACCGCAAAGATGCCGGGGCGCGAGGTGGCGAAGGGCGAGCCCGGTGCGCCGGCGGCGGATCCCGTGATCACGAAGCCCTTGTCGTCGAGTTGGACCAGCCCGGAGAGCCACTCGGTGTTCGGCGACGCGCCCACCATGATGAACAGCGCGCGCGTGTCGACGTCGCGCGTCGTACCGGTCTTGGCGTCACGGATGGTCACCCTCTCGAGATGCTCACGGCCATGCAACGCGGTCACCTCGGCGCCGAATTCAATCGCGATCCTGGGGTCCGCCTGCAGTCGGCTCGAGAGATAGCTCGACATCGAAGCGGCCAGCGACGCACCTCGGACGATCACGCGCACGCAGCTCACCGTGCGGCTCAGGAACATGGCGGCCTGACCCGCGGAGTTCCCGCCGCCGATGATGACCGCCTCCATTCCCTTGCAGTAACGGGCCTCGATCTCGGTGGCGGCATAATAAATTCCGTTGCCCTCGAAGTCCTGGAGCCGGTCGATCGGCAGCCGGCGGTACTGCACGCCGGTCGCGACCACCACGGACTTGGCGCGAATGCGCTGTCCGCTGTCGAAGGTGGCGCAGAAGTTTTCATCCTCGCGCCTCTCTAACTGCGCCACGCGCCGCGGCATGGCGAAGCGCGTGCCGAACTTTATTGCCTGCACCTCGCCGCGCCAGACCAGATCAGCCCCGGAAATACCCGTGGGGAACCCCATGTAGTTCTCGATCCGGCTCGAGGTTCCGGCCTGACCGCCGATCGCGATGTCTTCGGCGACCAGCGCGCGGAGGCCCTCAGCCCCGGCGTACACCCCCGCGGCGACCCCCGCCGGGCCGCCGCCGACGATCAGCACGTCGACCGTTTCGTCATCCCGCAAGTCGAGATTGAGTCCAAGCAGCCGCGCGACCTTGTCCGGGGTGGGATCCGCCACGACGACGCCGCGCCCGAAAATGACCGCGGGCTGCGCCGAAGCAATCGAGCAACTCTGGGCGGTTTCAAGGGCTTCCTTGCTCCCCAGCGCCAATGACTTGTAGGGAATGCGGTTGCGGCTCGCGAACTCGGCGATCCGGCGCACGTTGCGGTCCGCCTCTTCGCCGATCAGCCGCAAGGAGCTGTCCCTTTCGTCGAGCTGTCGCCGGCGCCGCGCCGAAAACACCGTGATGATGGTGTCCGACATCTCCGGGATCTCGGACATCAACTTCAGCATGTCCACCCGCGGCAATTCGATCACGCGGGTGTCCTTGACCGTGCGCATGGCCATCGACCAGGCGCCGCCATTCAGGAACGCGATTTCTCCTAAATATTGCGTCGGACCGAGCGAAAAGGGCAAATAGGCCTTGTTGGTGTACGGATCGACCACCTCGACCTCGCCTTCCTCGATATAAACGAAGCGATCCATCGGATCACCGGGGCGCGCGAGGAACACTCCGGCCGGATACGTGACGACCTTCCCCGCGCCGCGCAACCGCTCGACGTGATCCGGCGTGAGCGGGGTGCGCTGCATTTGTCTCAAATCGTTGCCGATCGTTTCCATGTTTCAGCTCCTGGCGCTCAACCCTCCGCGATCATCGCGACCTTGTCGTCATATTGACTCAACAGCAGCGCCTGGGCACTCACGTGCGGGGCACCCTCGGCACGGGCGCTCTCGGCCCGCGTATAGCGGCCGTCGGTTGTCAAAATCCACGCCAGAGTGTCGTCGGTCAAGTACAACTCTAGATCGTCGGCGACGCGCGCTTGCAGGTCCGGCGCTTCCACCGGGAATGCGACTTCGATGCGGCGGAACAGGTTGCGATCCATCCAATCGGCGCTGCCGCAATAGATCTCGCGCGCGCCGGCGTTTTCAAAATAATACACGCGTGAGTGTTCGAGGAAGCGTCCGACGATCGAACGCACCTTGATGCGTTCGGACACGCCGGGCGCCCCCGGCCGCAAGCAGCACACACCGCGCACGATGAGGTCGATGTCGACCCCGGCGCGGGAGGCCCGGTAAAGCGCTTGAATGATGGTCGGTTCCGTGAGCGCGTTGAGCTTCGCGATGATGCGGGCGGGTTTGCCCGCACTTGCATGGGCGCTTTCCCGTTCGATCTTGGCTATCAGCGCCTGATGCAGGCTGAACGGTGCGTGCAGGAGTTTGCGCAGGCGGGGTACGCGCGTGAGGCCGGTGAGCTGCAGGAATATCTCGTGGATGTCCTCGCCGATCGATTCGTCGGCGGTCATCAGGCCGTAATCTGTGTAGAGCCGCGCGGTCTTGGCGTGATAGTTGCCGGTGCCCATGTGGCAGTAGCGCCTGAGGCCTTTGTCCTCGCGCCTGACCACCATCACGAGCTTGGCGTGGGTCTTGAAGCCGAATACGCCGTACATGACGTGCGCGCCGGCCTCTTGGAGCTTGGTCGCCAGCTCGATGTTGGCCTCCTCGTCGAAGCGCGCGCGCAATTCGATGATGACCGTCACGTCCTTGCCGGCCTGCGCGGCCTCGGCGAGCGCACCGACGATCGCGGAATCGCTGCCGGCGCGGTACAGGGTCTGCTTGATCGCGAGCACCTGCGGATCGCCCGCGGCCTGTTTGATGAAGTCCGTGATCGGGCCGAAACCTTGAAAGGGGTGATGCAGCAGCACGTCGCCGGCGCGCAGCGTGGCGAACAGGTCGTTGCCCATGCGCAGCCGTTCGGGGATGCTCGGCGCGAACTGGGTGTACTTGAGTTCGGCGCGATCCACCAAATCGTACACCGCCATCATGCGATTCAAGTTCACGGGCCCCGGCACCTTGTAGAGGTCATCGGCGCCGAGCCCGAATTGTCCGAGCAGATACGCGAGAATCTCCTCGGGGCAGTCGTGCGCGGTCTCGAGCCGGACGGCGTCGCCGAAGCGGCGCGAGGCGAGTTCGCCTTCGACGGCGCGCAGCAGGTCGTCGACTTCTTCCTGCTCGACGAACAGGTCGCTGTTGCGGGTGACCCGAAATTGATAGCAGCCGCGCATGCGCATGCCGGCAAACAGCTTGGACACGAAGGCTTCGACGATGGTGGCCAGGAACACGAAGTTCCGGCCGCCGAGCTCGTCGGGCAAGCGGATCAGCCGCGGCAGGGAACGCGGCGCCTGCACGACCGCGAGTCCGCTGTTGCGGCCGAATCCGTCCTCGCCCTCGACCACCACGGCGAAATTCAAGCTCTTGTTGAGTATTTTTGGGAACGGGCGCGCGGGATCGAGCGCCAGCGGGCTCAGGACGGGCTCGACCTCGCGCTCGAAGTAGGCGGCCAGCCACGCGGCTTGTGCCTCGGTCCAAGTGTCGGGCGAGACGAAGACCACGCCGCCGGCGGACAGTTCCGGCATCAGCACGTCGTTCAGCAACTCGTACTGTTCGGCGACCAGGCGCACCGCGCGCGCGCGGATGGCCTTCAGCTGGTCCGGGACCGATAACCCGTCCGGTCCGCCCTGCACCGCGCCGGCCTCGAGCAATTCCTTGAGGCTGGCCACGCGGATCTCGAAGAATTCGTCGAGATTGGCGCACGAGATGCACAGAAAACGCACTCTTTCGAGCAACGGAATGCGGCGGTCCTTGGCCTGCTCCAGCACGCGCTGGTTGAATTCCAGGAACGACAGTTCACGGTTGAAATACAACTGCGGTACGTGCAGGTCGATGTCGTTCATGATTTCGAGTTTGGCGGTCTGCATGTGACGGTTTGATGATAGTCGAACGAGGCGCTCGCGGACGCACCTCGAGATTGCGGCGACCTAACGGTAACGATACACGCCGCCCAAGATTCGTGCGCCGTGGGCGCCGGTCACGCTGGCGGCGCTCGAGGGCAGTCCCTCGAGCGTGCGGCGGGCAAACCAGGCGAAGGCGGCCGCTTCGACGTAATCCGGGTCGAGCCCGAGCACTGCGGTGCCGGCGACGCGCGCCGGCGCGAGCAGCGCGCCGATCGCCTGCAGCAGGCCGCCGTTGTGCGCCCCGCCCCCGCAGACATACAGCGCCGCGCCCGGCGCGGACCGGAACACCGCGTCCGCCACCGTGACGGCGGTGTACTGGCGCAGCGTGGCCTGCACGTCCTCCGGCCTGCGGGCGCGCGATCCCAATTTGGCATTGAGCCACCTCAGGTTGAACAGTTCGCGGCCCGTGCTCTTCGGAGGCGGCAGTTTCAAATACGGCTCCTTGAGAAGCTCTTGCAGCAGCTCATCGTCGCACCGACCGCTGGCCGCCCAGGCGCCGTCGGCGTCAAATTCCTTGCCCAAGTGCAATGCGATCCAGGCATCGAGCAGCCGGTTCGCGGGTCCGGTGTCAAAGCCGGTGACCGGCGCGTCGCGGGCCAGGATGGTGATATTGGCTATGCCGCCCAGATTGGCGATGACGCGGTCCTCGTGTTCGCTGCGGAACACTTGATCGTGGAAGACCGGCAGCAAGGGAGCACCTTGGCCGCCTGCCGCGACATCGCGGCGGCGAAAATCAGCGACCACCGTGATGCCGGTCATTTCGGTCAGGGTGTTCGGGTCGCCGATCTGCCAGGTGAACGCGGGTTTGAGGTCGGGACGATGGCGCAGCGTTTGCCCGTGACTGCCGATGGCGGTGACGCGCTCCCGCCCGATCTTCGCGTCGCGCAGCAGGGCAAGCGCGGCGTCGGCAAAGCTCACTGCCAGCTGCACGTCGATTTGGCCGAGGTCGTCGAGAGCCACGTCGCCCGGAGAGTCCAAAACCGCGGTGATCCGGCGTTTGAGCGCGGGGTCGAAGGCGGTGGTGCTGGTGGCGATGATCCGCAACGGCGCCGCATCGAAGTCGACCAGCGCCGCGTCGATCCCGTCCATGCTGGTGCCGGACATGAGGCCGAGATAAAGGCCCATGTGGCGTCCTTGCGTCAGTTGACCGAGGTCTTGGAGGCGCTGCGCGCGCCGCCCGCAAGCCGGCCTGCCGCGGCGATATGGGTGCTCGATGCGTCCGCGCTCACCGCGCCGTCGGCGGCGGGCGGGACTACGGGGGGCGATAAGTCGGCGACCAGCGGCGCGGTCACGCTGCGAAATTTCTGCAGGACGTCCGCGTGCAGCGGTTCGGCGCCCGGCAGGTGCACGGTCTGCGGATCCTTGTGCACGCCGTTCATCAAGTATTCGTAATGCAGGTGCGGGCCGGTCGCAAGACCGGTCATGCCGACATAGCCGATCACCTCGCCCTGCTGCACATGCGCGCCCACGCGCGAATGCGCGGCGAAGCGGGACATGTGGCCGTAGAGGGTCGATACGCTGTTGCTGTGCGCGATGATGAGCGCGTTGCCATAGCCGCCTCGCACGCCGGCGAAGCTCACCCGTCCGTCGCCGGCCGCATGCACCGGCGTGCCGGTGGGAGCGGCATAGTCGGTGCCCATGTGGCCGCGGATCGTGTTCAAGATGGGGTGCAGGCGGTGCGGGTTGAATCCCGAACTGATGCGGGAAAACTCGACCGGTGCCCGGAGAAAGGCCTTGCGCATCGGCTGGCCCTCCGGCGTGTAATAGCCGGCGGTGCCGTCATCGGCCACGAAGCGCACCGCCCGATACGTCTTGCCGTTGTTGACGAATTCGGCCGCCAACACTTCACCGTCGCGTATGTATTTTCCGTCCTGGTAGATCTGCTCATAGACCGCCGTGAAGCGATCCCCTTCGCGGATATCGAGCACGAAGTCGATATCCCAGGCAAAAACATTCGCCAGTTTGAGCGCGACGAGGTCGGACATCTCGGCCGCTTCGGCCGCCTGAAACAATGAGGAATCGATGGTCGCCGTGGCCGTGCGGGTCCGGGTCTCCACCGGATTGCTCACCATCTGGGCGGCAAAGCCGTCGTCCCGGCGGACGACCTCGAGGGTTTGGGTTTCGCTCACTTTGCGCGTGAGTGCTTTGATCGCGCCGTCGTCATTGTGCGTGAGCCTTATCGAGTCGCCCGGCTTGAGGAAGTCCAAACTCTGGCGAATGCCGGGCAATTCTCGAATCGCCGCGAGGTCCGCCTTGTCCAACGACATGCGCTTGAAGATCGCGTCCAGCGTGTCGTTGCGGCGGACGATGATCTCGATGGTCGAGGCGAGACCGGCCTCCTGCATCGCGACGCGCGTCGTGGGCGGCGGCGCTGCGGGTAGGGGGGCGGCAGCCGCTAGGTGGCCGGACGCGGGGGCGGCGGAGAGCGTGGACGAGGGGGCGGCGGTGGTCGGGGACCCAGTTACGCCGGTCGAAGCCGGAGTCGCGGGGGTCTGCGGCGACGAGGCGGCGCTCGGCGGGTCGGTGCGCGCGAGGTGCGCCGCATGCAGCAGTACCAGTGCGCCGCCGGCCGCCAAGGCACAGGGACCCCACCTTTTCATCAGGCCCGTGAATCGCTGAACTACTTTTGAGTTGATGAAACTGTTGCGATGCACCAGGAGCTTACCGGTAATGCCTTATGCGGCGGTCACTTAGGCTAGCGGCGGTCTTGGCTCTGGTCAACCGACGGACCCTCAACTTTGACGTTGGCTCAGAGGCTCTGCGAAGCGGTCAGTGAGGGTGCGTCGATAGGCAAGAGGCAATGAGGGCTGCGCGGCGTGGTCAGGCGCGGCGGATTAGGGCGTGGCGCTTTTTGCCTACCGAGAGGCGGGCGGTGCCGGTGGCATCGAGATCGGCTTCGGTGATGCTGGCGCCGGGGGTGTGCAGGGGTTGGTCGTTGAGGCGGATGCCGCCTTGTTCGACCAAGCGGCGGCCGTCGGTTTTGGAGCTGGCCATGCCGAGCGCGATGGCGATATCGATGACCAGGACGGATTGGCCCTGCTTCAACAGGTAGGTGGGCAAGCCTTCAGCCGCGGTACCTGCGAAGGCGCGCGCGGCGGTCGCCGCGGACTCGGCGGCAACTGTGTCGCCGTGGCAGAGGCGGGTGGCTTCGGTTGCCAGCACCTCCTTGGCCGCGTTGATCTCAGCGCCTTGCAGACTCTCGAGGCGGGCGATCTCCGGGAGCGGAAGATCGGTAAACAGGCGCAGGAAGCGCCCCACATCGCCGTCCTCGGTATTGCGCCAAAACTGCCAGTAGTCATACGGGGAGAGACGCCTGGGGTTCAGCCACACGGCGCCGGCGGCCGTTTTGCCCATCTTGGCGCCGGAGGCCGTGGTGATGAGCGGCGAGGTCAGAC
>Ga0209611_10000032_pt1 | contig 132762 bp, 108 predicted proteins | sample S1TSphgellanicum_3_FD_187693 | JGI IMG/M metagenome (GOLD analysis project Ga0209611, IMG submission 187693) | Host-associated microbial communities from peat moss isolated from Minnesota, USA - S1T2_Fc - Sphagnum magellanicum MG (SPAdes) (version 2) | ecosystem: Host-associated > Plants >... | reverse complement strand
AAACCTCAAATAAAGACACAAAATAAATAAATAAAAAGAGAGGGAAAAAAAAAGAAGTTACGAAGACCTCAAACAAATCTACACAAAACAGAAAATTTTTAAAAGAAATAAAGAAAGAAAAAGGAAAACCACAAAAACCTCAAATAAAGACACAAAATAAAAAACAAAAAAGAGAGAGGAAAGAAAAAGTTATAAAGACCTCAAACAAATCTACACAATTTGTTGGGACTAATAGAATCACCTCCAAAAAGTAGAACTCTTGTGGCACATGATGAAAACCTGCTAGTAGTTTAAAAAGCTCATAAGCTCCTTGTGTGAATGGCAATAGAAACATAATACTTGATTGGTACACCATGGTGATTTTTTTCAATAAGCATGAAATGTAAAAGAACTCAAATCAAGAGCTTTCAAACTTGAAGGCAGTGAAAAAGAAAACTCTTCTCAAGCGGCATCGTGTTTCCAAATGCAGTCTTGTAAAAGAAACTCTCTAAACCTAATCCCTCATGCTCCCAAATCCCAGTGAAGCACAACCAAAGACCTTGTGACCATTGCAAGACCTTGTGGCAGTGGTGGTGCAGCAACAGAAGTTGAAATGGAAAGTAACAATTGCAAGGATGCTGATGAGAAGAAAAAATCATGGAAAGGAGCCATGCCCACTATTTCCTTATCATTAATTTCCTTTGATGAATGTATTGAAGAAAGTTATAGGAAGACGTTGATGCATTAAAAGCCTGCAAAAAAAGAAGTGCAGCAAATGAAAAAAGTTTTTTTTTAAAAGTAAGGAAAGAAGAAGGAAAACCAAAGAAAGAAGAATGAAAAAGTCCCAAAGAAAGAAAAAGAAATAATGAGCGAGAAAAAGGAGGGAAGAGAGGAAGGAAGGGAAAAGCAGGAGGTAGGGCGTAGGTAGGGACGGGGTGAGAGAAGGAAAAAAAAACTGACCGTTGAAGGTCAGGATGTGTGAGAAAACAAATTCTATGAACCCAGAACCCTGTCCTGGGGTTGGGTTGGGTTGGGTTGGGTTTTATCCCAAAACCGGATTTCTTTTTGGATGGTACACTGGTGGGTGCCGGGTCACTCAAGCCCCATTTTGCCATCTTATTAATCTCTATAAGTTGGGGCTGGAAATTGCACTAATTCATCCCCCTAACAAGATCTGATTACCATGAATGCTCAAAACTAGATCTTTCATTTTCAACCCACACTCTCTCATCCTTGTATTTCTTAATGCAAACACCAAACTGGAATGTATGTAAATATGTGTGATATCCTACTTTACTTGTCGATGATTAAGAGTAAGCTTATACATACATGGTAATAAAAGGTAAAAACATGGCTTGAATGAACTAGCACACATAGTGCTATAATAAAGATGGATGGTAAGTAGCTAGTGTAAAGTACACGTCTCTGTTAGGTTCCAATTCCTCATCTAACCAAGGTCCAATCAGCCTAGTTGTTTGATATACTACAATCCATACCCATATATAAACTATAAACCATCTACATACCTAGTAGTATTCTATTTTCCTAATTGTCCAACTACATATATGCCTACCTACTTCTTACAAAATGGGTTGCCAAGGTGAAACCAAGCCCAAGTTACTAATAAATGCCAGAACATTGGAGGCAAGATATTAGTAAATGCTAGAACATTGGCCCCAAGGGTTCCCTGCAAATTGGCTTCCCAAATTCAATGGTATCCTTGTTTTGGGGCCAATAGAAGGCCATAAGGTTCAGCATTTATTAATAACTTAGGGCAGATTGAAAAGATTTTTTCTATTTCAGCTTTGACTCCTAGTGTAAAGCCATTGGGGCTGGCTTCAACTTTTGCACTAATAGGGATGCTTAATTTGAGTTGAACATTGGCATTGACTTGTAGTGTAAAAGTGGGCCTAAAATACATTTAAATAATATAGTGGTTTGGATAAGTTTCATTCTGTGGCCACTGTGTTTCCAAATTCACATAGCTTTTCAATGACATTTTACCATAGTTGATTATTTTTCCTTAGTCCATTGTAAATAGCATCTCACTCACTATGTGATAGCACACCCATTGGACATTAGCTTAGGAGTTCTATATCATATTATGCTGCCTTCTGGCCGTTTGGTACATCCCCAACACATTTTTGCATGTTCCCTATGGTTGGTTTTCTGAACATCATAACCTACCCTCTAACATGTATGTGTACTCTCCCATACAGCCACAGTGAACCAGCACCCACCAGTGCACCATCCACTGGATGCCTGTTATTACTCAGTTTGATGAACCTCAACTGAGTTAATATTTGGTTTCACCTTGGTAACCAATTCTGTAGGAAAATAGGTCTCATATATAGGTAGATAGGTAGGATAATAGGTAATTAGTAGGTAACTAGTAGATGGTTTATACAGAGGGAAAGGCTTTTTTACTACCTAGCTACTAATAACCTGCTTGTGGATTGTTAGTAGGTAGGTAGAAAAAAAAAAGCAACTGAGGTAACCACCATGGTTAGCTAGGGAACTGGAACCCAATAGAAAACTGTTTCCTGACCACTTACCATTCATCCTTGCGGTGCGCTGATGGGTACTGGTTCAGTGTGGCCCTCCCTTCCAATGGACTAGATCTCATAACTGGTTTGATAGTGCTGGTTACCGAAACAACATGCCTTGACTATTCACAATAACCAGTGGCCTCTTGCCAATTACCTAGTCCAATTTTTTGCAACATGTTTTTTATTTTGTACTGTCCTGCAAGTTCATGGTCACCAACTTGGATCGACCAAAAAAACCGAAAGTCGGATTGCATTAATAATGCTAAAATGACATGCTGCAAGCAAGCAAAGTGGAAAACAAAACCCACAAAGTAAATGATAAATTACACAAAACTTTTTACTTTTATTTTGTCAACAAATTTAAAAGCACGTGAGTTCAATTATCAAGTATGTACACAATTACCCTTACAAATAGTATACTTTGGCAAGTGATTTTTTTTTGTGATGAATTTAAGCTATTTAGTGAAAAAAAACTTGTCAAACTTGTTTTTATCAAGGTACAAATGTGTTTCTTTCAGGAAAAAACATGCCACTTTCATAAATAAATTCATTTTTATAAAAAATACCTTGACCACTATGAAATATTTCAATCTTTTGTGGAAAGCAACATATTTGATGACCACAAGTTGTTCTATTAGACAACTTCAAAAGAAAGTATGGGGTGTTAAGCCATAATGTCAAATTATGTGTAGGGTAAAGCCCAAGGGCAAGGGCATTACCCAAAAATAAGGGCCTGTACCAGGCAATGGTCCAGAACATGCCCAATTTCAATAATGCCTTCACCTGAGGGCTTTACCCAGCTTAAAGACAAACCCCAATGAAGGAGAGGAACTTTTTTAAACAAAGGTTGCCCACTTACAAATTGAAATGTGCCTCCTCTCCTCTTGAGGAAAGTTTTGCTTTATACATTACCTTCAAGTACACTAAAAAATTTGTTGAAGTTCTTTACATAAATGTAATCAATCTTTTGAAATTATTCAACATGGTAATGATTTAATATCATCTGTGTGTTTAAGGATACATTGACAGGCATGTGGTTATTGGTAATTTGTTGTCTAATGTAAGGAAGCTTTGAGAAATTGAGGACTTCTCGGAGCCTTTATAGTGGTTAGAGGTGAATTGGAAAGGAATTTGAAAAAGGGATACTAAACAATACCAAGATAATGGGTTTGCCATCAATTACACAAATCATTTAATCCCTATTTTATGCTGGGGTTCATTTTAAGTCATTTAATCTATTAGAATATGAAAAGGAGAAACTAAAGTTGCAATCCCACATATTGTTCAGGACTATGGTGTTATGTATGTATCTTAATATTTAGATAACATCACAAAACAAAAAGGTTGGGTAGCATTAATTGAAATGTTAGTTAGTTAGTTTTTTTTTCATCTACACTTAAATCACTTAAATTAAGGCTTTAAAAAATAATGTCTTTTTTTTTAATGATGAATTCACACCATCACAATGAATGTTGTGAGAAGAATAAGGAGGGGAACAAGAGGAAAACCTAAAAAAATCATGGAAAACAAATCATTGATTTAATATCCCATTTCATGGGTTACTACCTAACATTGTATTGTTAATTTCAAAATTTATGTTTTTTTTAACATTTTCATGTAAAGTTAACATTTATTTCACATCATGTGCCATGTAAGATTTCACCTAAGACGTGTTAGCTAACATTCTTATAAGAATGCAACCCAAAAAAAAAAAAAATTGTCTTTCCTAATATTGACTTAACACTCACTTAGCATTAGGTGTTGTGATCAGAGCTAAGTGTGAAATTTTAATAAATTGAGTGCAAAATGAATTTGATCATTATGTCCTCTTTAGACTTGAAGTCACAGCCAAAGTAATCTTGGGACCAACAATGAGAAATAACTTATTGTGCACTTTTGGCCTGATGTTTGGCCTCAAGTTACTAATAAAATAATAGGTCGATGTTTTGGAAACTCAAGCAGGTCATGCGGTTGAGGTCAAAAGCTAGGAACTTGGAACCACTTTGAGCAGGTATCAACTGTTGAACATACCAAAAGCTGCTCGCCTACTTGTATGGAATCCTTTTGAAAAAACATAAATCACACCAGCCTGGTTGGCCAACCAGTATTGAATTTCTTGAAAACTTTCATCCCCACATGGTCCTCATGTTAGGATGAAAGGCTGATTTTTGGCTGGTATGTGGCATGTACCAAGTCCTACTGAGTCTTCAACCACTTGGAAATGCTTTCTTTTCTTTTGCACTCTTGCTGTCATAAAAGACAAAAATGTAGAAGGATTGCATAAGATTTCATTCCATCATGCAGTGCAAATTTCATGAAGCAAATCCATTTAAATGATACAATTCCCAAGGCTTACAGATTAGTTCAAGTTGATAAGTTTAAAAATTTCCACTCTTGGTTTCTGTAACAGGGCCAAATATCCTTCAATTGAAGTAATATATTTTTTGTTTGGCCTTGATTTATGATGTAAATCCTTTGGAGATAATTTCAGTGGCTGTATCAATAGGATTGCTCAATTTGGGTTCAACATTAGCCTCAACTCCTTGTGTAAAGTGGGCCCAAGGTTGTCTTTCTATATTCTATCTTTGTGTTCAAACGAATATCAAGTTCTAAACTCAATTTAAATCATCACAAAAAAACTAAGATGCAACCCCACTTGCAATGTGGCAATTAGGTTTGGAACAAACACCCACAACCTTCTTGATGCAGAAAAAAGTGGTGGGGATCAGCATATGACCAAACAACACAACTTAAACACATTTAACAATAACACCATATTGAAATTAAATCTCTCCAAAGTTACTAATTTATTCATTATATCTCAATCGAAACTCTTTATGTCCACAACCTAGACCATCTTTGATCCTTATGCTACCCACTCATAGTTCTACCAGTGTTGTTGCCCTTCACCAATTTCTATTTCAACACCCAATTCCTCCATGTCCCAGTCCATAGAACGATGTCTCTCTTTTTCAGGTCTATCTGTGTCACCTGTCATGCATGACTAGATTGGCACCCAACTTTATCAAAACCAACAAAGTCACACACACAAAAACATTCACACAAAATAAAATAAACTTCTTTGCTTGCTTTTAACAGTCTACAATTTGATTACTGTAGGACGAACAACAGGAGTGAACAACTATGCCTTTCAACTCTTCCAAAATCTAATTGAATCAATCATATCTGGTCCAATTCAAAAGTCACAATATATGAAATCATGCATTCTCAGTTGAGCTAGAGGGATCCCATTGTGCAATACCTTGCGCAATACCTTTGGCACCCAGTCAGTCACATAACTATCTTTGCTTCAAAGACGTTTACAACATTGCTTCATGTTGCTAAGCATACTGCTCCAACTGAGGCCTTTCAACAACCCACGTATGCTTCAGCTCAAAGTCACACTCAACTTATGAGCTACTGCATTATCTTCTGACAGCCCCACAAACCTAATTTACCTTTCAAGCATGAACATAAGTGCAGGAATCATCAAGTCAGGAAATGTGCCTCAGCTGCACCCATCCCAATAACAAACATGTTTGTAAAGAGCATCAAGTGTCAAACAACAGCAGCTTAGTTGCTACCCCTTCAGGCCTGAAACCTGCACACTTGAAACATATTGGCTGCTCAGAAATTACACAAGAAAGCTCTGCATTGATCGTTGTGAAAGAGGTGAGAATCAACCCACTGCAGTACATTCAATGACAGACCAATGTGGTGAATGATGGCACATGATGGCTCTTTGCATCTTCATTCCAGGAATTCCAATTTACAAGAGAATTAGGTGAACTCAAGACAGGTGTACAGCATTTTTATGTGGCAATGCACTCTACATATCATGGGCTCTTGAAGGTTCAGCATTGTAGGTACCTGCCATCTTGGATCTGTTTTACAGCTCTGAAACTGGTCACATAGAAATCCAATGAAAATCAAAAACATTCAGATCTCTGATTAGTTACCTCCAACATGTGTTCGCAAATGAGTCTGGATCTGTAGGGGCTCTCCCCTTTTGAGTTCGTCATGAGAGCTCCTCCCAGACGCCAAGCCAACTCTCAAAATCAAACAGCATCCTCACTACTCCCATGACCCACAAGAGCTAAATGCTTCTCCATCTGGCATTGAACTGCTGTAGCAAGCCACTTTGGCCAGCTCGCTCACTCAGCATGCCCACATATCTCAGGCCATAGCAACATAAAACATCAGACAAGAATCACCAATTTTGATTCTGGAATTTTTTCCGTTACATGCTGTTGCCTCATGTCAAACTCTGGAATCAACAAGAGCTGGCACCGCTGCTTCCTCCGATTTCCACGCCCAAGCTTTCCTTGAAAGAATGCCTAACCGTTTTCAGCTTCAAACACTTTCTCATGCATGCTACACCAAAGAGTCCCCTTAACGAGAGCTGCTGCAAGCTCTCCCCCTTCTTGGCAGAAGAATCCTTCTGCCAATCCTTCGGCTGCAACCTGGTTCAGGCATCATCAAAATGACCAAATTCTAGAGAGAGTATATAGTGTACTGCAGAGTAGAAAAACTGCATGGGGAGGGAGAAGGGGATACAATGCATGAGAAAGAAAGAAAGAAACAGGCAAGCCAAAATTCCCATCACAACCAGCTCCCATTAGCAGAACAGCCAATGATCTCACATGTTCTCAAGAAGAAAACAGGGGACGAAAGATGAGCCGGGTTCATTCGGTCAGCAAGGTGGAAACACAACAAGAGGGCATGACCCATTGTAGCCCTGTTGAAAAAGATGGTGATGAAAACACTAGCACAAACAAAACCATCGTACCTTCTCTTCTGACAGCGGCAGCAGCAGCAAAAACCTCTTGTCAAGCTTTGGCGTTAGATGGGTCTCTTCTTGATCCAGCAAACACGAGACCCATGAGCAGACGGAAAGACAAAGGAAGTACGTTAGGGCAGACCAGTCGCGTGCCTGTCTGCCTGGCAGCCTGCCTGCTGCGAATGTGGAAGGATTGTGGGTGGTAGTTAGGGTTTGCAGAAAAACAAACGAGGGGGTTTAGGAGTCAATGGGCCCACTGCGGAACGGCGAATGACCCGGTAAAGCAGTGGAAAAAGAATCTCTCTCTCTCTCTCTCTCGATCGCTAATCGTCATCGTCATCTGGAAGAAGAAGAGGAAGAAGAAGAAGATCAACAACAAAACATGCCATGCCCGGGTTTTCATGCTTCAGGTGGCCGAGTTTGAAATTGTAAGGCTGCTGTTGCTGTGGAGGAGAACTTGATGATCAAGTTGTGTTGTCCATGGCAATGATGCACAACAACAACAGCACAGAGTGTTGTTTCTTCGTCTGGAAGAGGAGGTGGTGGATTTTGTAGGTGCAGCAGATAAGGGTTGTGATGACAGTAGGGTTTCTTGGGCAAGCTTGAAAATTGAAAACGAGAGAGAGAGAGAGATATGAGATGGCTGAAGACTTTGTGGAGCATGCGGATGCGAGTTGGTGTTTTTCTCTTGCTGTGATGATGATGATATGCCTTTCTTCCTGTTAAGACCTCCAGGAGCAAAACAGCAAAAGATCATCTTTGGGTTTCTTCCAACGAAGAAGGTGCATCTCTCTCTTTCTCTCTCTCTGTCGACCATCCTTTGTTTTTGCCCCTCTCGGAAGGCTAGCTTTGTGAGACAAAACGGTGCTTCGGAGCTACCCGATATCTTATTTCTGTTTTTTTCTGTGCTGCAAATTCTGCTGTTTTATGGAGTGAGGGAAGCTGCAGGTCGTTGGGTGTGTTGTTTGTGTTTTTGAGATATGGGTATTATTATTTCGAACATGTATTTTTCCTTTGCTGATGTAGAATAAGAGTTCCTGGTGAGACTCTCGCTTAACAAAGACAACCAGCTGTGAGCTTGTTGCAATTGATTGCTACAGTTAGTTTCTTCTTCTTCTTCTTCTTCTTCTTCTTAGCGTTTTTCTCCACGTTTTGCTGTTGCAGAACTCTAAGAAAGAACTGTAAATATGGAAACACTCCTTTGCTTTGCTTTGTTGTTGCAATTGATTCCTTCAGTTAGCTTCTTCTTCTTCTTCTTGGGTTTTCATCCCCACATTTGCTGTTGCACAACACTAAGAAAAAAACTGCAAATATGGAACATACTCTTCAGAAAGAAAGTGCACATCTTGCAAAGTGTGCTGCAGGTGAGCTTTCCTTCTGCATACCCTTTTTTCTAGCTTATGCACACACACTGTGATGCACACTGTATTATATCAATCAATCAATTAGAGGCTCTAGTCTTTGTGGATTAGCAAGCCAAATGGGTTGGGCAAACTGCAGAAGTTGGGCTTGTCGGTAGGACATTGGTATCTGCCATTTGCCTTTTCTCTTCATCTTCTGGACAAGTATACCAATGGTTTGAGTCAGTTTTAAACTCATCAGTTTAATCTCTTGATGTGTGAGTGACATACAGCTGTTGAAACAGTTGGAAAATAAGGAAAATGTTGGTATGAAAGGTGCAGAAGGATTGCCTTGATTCTCAGCATTCTTTTATGCTGTAGCTAATCTTGTCATGATCTTATTCATGCAATAGCAGCACACTTGGCAGGATTCATTTCCTTCAATATTTTGTTTGGTGCAGCACATGTTGATGTCATTCTTCAAAGCTTCTGATTTGTGAAAGGCTATTTGTATCAGCCATCTTAATGCTGTTGTATCCTTTGAATTCTTGTTTTCTTTCACATGCCTTTGTTTATGGTACACATGCTTCAGTTTTATGGATGTTCATGTTGCATGTAGTGCTGCTCGCATGGATTCCCTCCTGTATGGTTTCCTTTCATTTATGCCATTAGTTTTAAGTTTTAGAATGACACTGACACTTCATTCTTCCTCAAGGTCAAACCTTGATGCAGACAAGATGTGTGATTCACATATCCTTTGGAGCTATAGATCAGTTTCAGTATTTCGTAGACTGTGCAAGGGTACTCATTTTGTTGCACCAGTCAAAATTGGGATAAAAAAGTGCAGCAGCAGCTCAGTTTGGTACTGAACTCCAATTGGTGCCCAGTGGTGAGCCATTTTGCCTTTGTGAAAAAGTCTCTGAAAGATGGTTGGAACAGGTGTAATGCAATCTTACAACTAAAGCAGCTGCTGGGAGCAGTGGGGAAACAGAAGCATTGAATCAGGTACTGCTATCATTGGCGCGTGACATTAGTTGATTACAAGTCTTGTTGAGCCATAATCCATCCCAGGTTGTCACTGCTTGAACACAACACCTTTTCTTCAGTACATTTTTCATGAGGTGGCACTTGAAGCATTGTTTTGACTTCCCATTTCTGTACTGACAGTGTATCGACCCTAGGTTTCCCAAAGAGGGGGCCATTGTTGGATACTACTTGCATATATGTCTGGAGAAGGACCACTTTTGCACCAGGTTCCAATGTCCCCCTCCAAGAAGAAGGGCATAGGATTGTCCAAGCTGAGTCGGTCACCATCTTCTTTGCTGCGCTCACCAACCATAAAGTCAGGGATTGACAGCCTTTCTTCCTTGTCTGATGCCAATCGAAGTCATGAGCGCATGGATGGGTGCTGCTGGCCTTCAACAAACAGAGGTGTGCATGTAGCTGGGGATGGACCTGGGTACTTGCAGGAGCGTCTACAGCTGCTCTTACCCCCAGCTGTTCTTGTTGCTGTTCCATTTGTGTGGTGGTGTGTAAAGGCTGGCCCATCATATGGCCTTAATTGGCTGCCAGCAGAAATTCCATGGTTCTGGTTCAATCTCACAGCGTTGTTCGTCTTCTTTGTGGCATTCATTGTCTCTATACGTCTCGCCTTGCCACATTTGTTTGTCCGAGCAGTCATACCATGGGGCTTTGCGAAGGATTTCTGTAGTCAAAGCTGGGAGTGCCTTAGCAATAGCTGCTTGAAGCCACTTGCTGCCATCGTCCAGATCATTGCTGAAAAAGGACATGGCAGAGGGCTTGGTAGCCACTCACCTGTTACCTGGGCATCTGGGATCAACAAGGGAAGGTCAGGCAAGAGCAAGACATCTGGGGATGGCGTGCAGACATACAGCAATGGAGACATCTATGAGGGTGAGTTCTATCAGGGCAGGTGCTCAGGCAGTGGTGTATACTACTTCTACAAGAGCGGTCGATATGAAGGTGATTGGGTTGATGGGAAATATGATGGCTATGGTGTTGAGACCTGGGCACGAGGAAGTCGATATCGAGGTCAATATCGGCAGGGGATGCGGGAGGGCTACGGTATCTACCGTTTCTACACAGGGGATGTATACTCAGGTGAATGGTCAAATGGCCAAAGCCATGGGTTAGGCATGCAGACATGCGGTGATGGGAGCTGTTATATAGGTGAATTCAAATGGGGTGTTAAGCATGGATTTGGTTACTACCACTTCAGGTAAGTGTGATGAATACTGGCACTATTTGATTCATTTGATTAGGGCTGTCATACACATTCTTTTTCAGATTACCCATAGGTTGAACTGCTTTTTGTCTTGTGATTGGCATTCAGGAATGGGGACACATATGCTGGAGAGTATTTTGCAGACAAGATGCATGGCTATGGGGTTTATAAATTTGCAAATGGGCATTGTTATGAAGGCTCATGGCATGATGGAAGGAAACAAGGTTTAGGCATCTACACATTCCGGAATGGTGATACCCATGCCGGTCATTGGCATATGGGCACCTTGCAGACCCGGAGCACCCAGAGCCCATCTCCATCCTCAACCACAGGGGTGAACCATACCAAGGTTCTCCATGTTGTGCAGGTCTGCTTGCTTGAGCCTTTTTGTGACCCAATCCACTGAATAGCATTTTCCACCACAGTTTGAGTTTATATGTAAGAAGTAACACCAAGTGAAGGAAAATCACCGGATATGGATACTATTAAAAAAGCTAGGACTGAAGTGAATTTTATTTTATTTCAAGATTAAATCCTTCAGTCATTTCTTTAGTAGTCAGTTTTTTAGCCCTGATACTTTCCACAAGCACAAATCCCATTTTTGATGGATCTGAAAATTCTTTTGCAGAACAATCCATCTTTTTTGGGCTTATGTATTTTATAATGTAGAGTATAAGGTGCAAAAAAAATCTGTATTTTTCATCTTTTTCTTTTCTGCTGGCAATTTCAGAGCCAATTCCTTCAAAGAATAGCGTGTTCCCTTTCCATTGTCATAGAGACAAATCAGATCACAATCCTCCAGTTTTCTTTCAGTCTGCAAATGTTTTGCAGGGTGAGAATTAGTTTTGTGGAAAGTAATGGGAAATGAAGAGCCTGAGCTGTGGAAATATGAGGAATGGAAACAAGTTCCTTAATGGGTATCACCATGAGGGTTGTAAGTGTACATCTGTGGAATCAGAGGATATTTGAAACCCTCTGTTCAAATCAGCGATCACCCTATCATATAGCTGGGGTTGTGGTGCTTAGATAGAAGAACATCAGTTGATAAAATAACACTCTGCAATGGAAAATACATTTGTGGAGGTGATTGGTTTCTAGGAGTTTGTCACTTGATCTTGAATACCTTACCTTGAATGATCTCCTGAATTTGACAAAGTCAATGGCTACATTGTTGTCAAACAAGATGTGTCTTGATGTGCCCTTTTGGTGGTCATAGGAGGCAAGAAGGGCAGCTGCAAAAGGATCAGGAGTGCAGCGGGTGGATGAGAGGGTGAAGAAGGCTGTGGCATTAGCAAACCGTGCTGCCAATGCTGCTCGGGTGGCTGCTGTCAAAAGCTTCCAGTGAGTATCGACATGGATCCAATTGCTGTGCAGGCTTCACCTGCAATAACATCTCATTATCTACGCAACCAGCGGAACATTCCCACAAAGTCTTGGCTGCTACAAAGTAGGAAATTCTACCCATCTCCCATTACAGGGCTGTCATCATGCACCCATGATAAAGCAGTTGCACCTCATCTGTCTCAAACCCAGATCTGCACTTCTTCCGGATTGTAACACAGGTGTGTCTGTGAGGCTTATCAGGTTTCCATATTCTCATGTTTACACATGTTGTTTGCTTGTTTGGCAGGTCAGGAAATTGAAAATGCACTGGAAGAGAAGAGCAAAGGGTTGTTTTTCTGAAATCCTCATTTTCAGAGGACATCCAGGTACCATCAATTGTCTGCTCATCATCTGATTGTCTTTTTCTCATAATTCCATAAGTGCTTTGGCTGCAGGGAACTGAAGTGAGGATGTTATGAATAGGTAGGTGGTCAATAATACCATACATGTTGCTGTTCAAGTTCCCTGAACATGTGTATGACCATTGCTGTTGTTCAAAGTACTCAATTTTGTGTTGTGATCTGGTTTTCTCAGGGTCAGGGTTCTTGTTTCATGCTCACTGTTCTATCACTGTTATGTTGTTAGATCTGAAATACCCATAACCTTATTATTGGGTATTCTCTCATTTCTTTTCAGTTTGACCTTGAATTGTAAGTATTGAGAAATTCTCAGACTTTTGAAGATATATTTATCGGCATTGTTGTTTGGACTTGAATGCATATTGGAACTGCATTCAATAACAAAGAAAAGCCTGAAATGTTATGTTTGGTGTTTGCAGGGTGATTGACTTCAAGAGGTGCAGCAGGCACAGGATAAAATTGCAAATGACAACATCTTGTGATGGGACATGTATAGTGCCATCCCATTCACCAGGATCATTCTTCTTTCTTGTTCCAGTGACAACCACCACTTCTAACCAACCTGTGTCCTGTGTCTGGTAGAGGATTGATCCATGTGATCTATCTGGTCTATAGTTCTTGTGCTAGCAAATAACTATAGGTTGGTCAAAAATGTAAGTCAGTTCAAGAAGTTGAAGAACATTTGATAGAAGCCTGAATGAGGCTTGTTTCTATATCTTGACATCTTCCTTCTGCTATAACGAGAGGGATTTCATTCCTTGAGGGTCTTCCTCCTTGAAAGATTTTTCTTTGGAATCTTAGAGATTCAAATGGCCAAAATAATGGAAATCGAAAGTCCTTGATTTTGTGAAGTTGAAGAACCAATTTTTTGCCTCCATAGTATTAAGTGCTCCTGCTTCTCATCCTTTCTCGGGGGTTGATTCCAATTGTCTCAAAGGGTTTCCAGTGTCCTGTTGTTACAAATTTGGTTATATGTTCATGTCTATTTGCAAGAAACATTGTGTTCTTGCTTTTCCAATGAGATCACCTCTCATGAAGGCACTCACTGAGGAGGTCAAGTTGATTAGAATTTGGTGTTTTTAAGTCTTTGGAGTTCTTACAATGCTGCTGATAAATGTAATGGAAGAATGTGGCCCTTGTCTTCCTTCAAGAATGCTGCCAAGTCTACTTCCAATCTAATTGTCAAAGTGGTCAGGCTCTTGTGTAAACTAAACCCATTCTGCTGTTGGTCAATGATAACCTTCTTGTGGTCAAGTTGAAGAGATAGAAGGGTGCCTCTTATAATATTCTCAAAGACTCCTCAGGAGTAGCAGGTGATATCAAGTTAGTGAATCCATGAGGATCAAATGCTGGCTTGTCAGATTTGCTTAGCATATACCAAGGACAGGCTTTATAGCGCAGGCTTTATAGGGCAAGGCCCCTGCTAGGCTGTATAGGACCTTCAATGATGTTTTATAAGGTCCCAGCCAGGGTGTCATCATAATCTGACAGGTTTTTAAGAGGAGGAGCTATCTTGAGAACACTCTGAGAATTTCAGTATCTTGCACTCTCCTAATGACAACCTCAGGAAAGGTACCCCAAATCTCAGAAGGTTCTTAAGCTAGGACCACCTCCTAGAGATAAAGAACTGGCAGAGTTTTCTTAGTTTATGTTGAAGTTGCCTTACAGCACCTACAGATACTACACTTGATCTTAGCCAAAAGGCCGAGAAAGGTATTAGAGCATCTCCAGCAATGCGGGTGCTTGGTGTGTGATCCTGCACAGGGAAATTGGATGAAGAAAATCCAACTTATACCAGTTTGGCTCAGGAAATTGGTTTTTGGGCATAATTGTGCACATTGTTGTGGCTGGTGAAAAGTATAGCAGCGCTGTGCACCTGCAGAAAAGATGTAATAATGTGATCTAACTGCTACTACTCAGTGTTTCTGATAGGTCCATCATAATGATTTGTCCAGGTGGTTTGCTATTAGTAGTCCCCCACCCAATTTTATGGGTGGGGTTGCAAAAGAGTACATAACTAAACTTGGATGTGAAAAATATTTTGACAGGGTCACATACTGAGCACTTCTGGAGATGCTCTTACCCTTTAGTAAATTTTGTTAAAGAGGATGGCACTGTATGCTAGAGGTTCCTCACAATGAGAAACCTTAAGCATAATGTGGCTCCTCTCCTCTCAAATGCATAACAGCTGTCCATTTATAAAAGCAAAATTCTACTGATTCTTTGAGGAGAAGGCCTTGAGCGCCTTCCAGAAATACTGGACGCTCGTGAGGTCACGTCGCCCTGTCCTCAAATTGAGATCTCAAATGAGATTTTAAGACCTGAATTGGTGGGTGTTGTACAAAAGAAAAAAAGATTTGCTGGAACCCTGTCTATAAATAATAATTACACATTTGACTGCTACTTTATCCAAGATAATAAAAAATTTAAATCAAAGTATCAAATTCAGTAACCCCATTGGTCTGAAAATGTCACTCTATCCTTATTTAAGATCTCAAATGAGATCTTTAAATTAAAGTGCACAAGTATTTTACTAGAACCCTATTTGTAAATAACTACACATTTTGACTATTACTTTACTCAAGATATATATGTTTTTTTTAAAACCACCAAATTAAATAATCTCATTGATCTGGAAAAATAAATTTGTAGGCCTACATAGAACCCTATTCTACTGAGAATTGAAAAAAATGGTCTCTTTATAGTAATTCCATTGGTCTTCCAAAAATTCTCACAAACCTATCAAATCATATTAGATAAGGTTAATGAAAATATTTATAAACCTTTCTGTTATGTTGGAGTTTTCATTGTTGGCATATTTTCAAGGATAAATGTGTTTTAAGGTTTGGGAAGGGGGATTCGAGAGCAACAATAGTAATGAGATGGTCGCAAGAAGAGTTGTTGCTACAAGAGATATAGCATGAACAGTTAGAGCTTTTGATGTAGGAAAAATGGTGAAGCCGCAATATGAAACAACCACTAATATATTTTTGCTTGCAACATTTGTGGCTTTTGTTGCATTCTCGTCTCATCCCAATCAATAAAATAAAGCATGCATTGTCCTAATGGATTTCTTGAACATGGTGTACATTGTTCCCTATTAGAGGCAAAGCATTAATGAACTTCTACAATGGCCAATCGCTAATTAGGGATTTTGGAAAGCCATGGCCAAGCATAAGGTTTGAATATGTGGTTTGCATTTTTCTATTACTAAGGTTGATTATAACTTTGGGTATTGATGATGACTATGGTGTGGGGATGTTCAAGATGTCCATGAAGTAGAAAAGGAGAAGATGTTATTGGGAAAAAAGTTGATGTTCACCACATTGGACTTTGATATTAACATTCAACATCCCTACAAGCCATTAGTGGTAGCCATTAGGAAGTTTCAAGTGGCTACAAATACACTTGCGCAAGTTGCATGGAATTTTATGAATGATGGGTAAGCAAGCTTCTACAAGAGCTTGGCCTCTAATCACCTAATATTACATGGTTGTAATTAAACTACAACTCTAGAAAATAAAAATGGATTTGTATTTTGTGAAGGGTTGTTTCCACAATGTTTATACCATGTTGGGATCTTAGCTTCTTGCATGTGTTATTGGCCTTTAGAGGTAATGCCAACTAAAAAATAAGTCAAGTGTGAGTTCTCTAGATTTTTTGGCCTTTTTAATTATTGACTACCCATTTTTGGATCAACATTTTCAAATTGTTGCAAGTTCAATGTAGGACAATTTTCCCTTTGCTATTTAAACTATGATCCATGTGGGATGTTTTTTGGTATTACACACAAGGTCAAATTGGAATGGCAATTGATCGTTGTGTTATATTATGGACACATGCAAGGTGAGCTTAAGTCCTCTTTGAATTTCATGACTTATTCAAATTATTGCAACCTCTCAAGAATCATTGTTGCTCGTCATTAAAGGGACATTAGGCAAAAATCAATTTTTGGAATGTCTAAATATGTTTAGAATGTTTTGCCATATTTTCAAAATGGGTTCCCCGCTACCATTTGGTGAAAGCATACTTGGGGGGTACCACTAAAACCCACCCACCCCAAATCACATGAATGTTGGCTTCATTTTAATTAATGAAAGGAAAATTTTCAAAAAATAATTCCCAATTTTTTTATAATTGGCTCTCAAGAACCATCACCTTTGAATTTATAGGCCCTCGATGTCTAGAGTCAAAATCAATGTGAGATTTTTTTGTTTTTACTTTGCTACATGGACCTTGTTTCTCAACTTCAAACTTACTTTGGAATTGCTCTAAATTTTGTAAATGATGTTTTCTTTTTCCTATGCATCTAACTTGCAACAAATTTAATGTACATGGGGTTGCACACATGAAGCATCTTTCATCTATGTCACCACTTCACTAAAAAAACAACCATTGTCAAATAGGCCTTCTCCATGGGCCCTTTGTGTCTTGTTACACCAAGTAAGGACCTCATCAAATAGGGTTGGGAATTTGGTTCCTATGCTCAACTCCCACCATGCCCAATTTTCAGTCCTTACCCTAGTAGTTTCTTTTTATTGACGAAATTTTGCCAAATTTCGACTTGAAAAATATGATTTTGACCTATTCAAAGGATGGCCCATGAAAAAAATGGCCCAAATTTGCCAGATTTTGAAAAAAAAAAAAAAAAAAAAATCTAAATTGCCAACCTTTTAGGATAGGTAGCCAAGAATATAGAAGGATCCTACTTTTTTTCTACTTTCATATTTAATCTATAGCCAAATCTAGTTAAATCATCTTATGGATGGTTACCATTTCAACTACATCACAAAATTGAAAAAAAAAACCTTGTACCCTAGACCAAATTTTTCCCCTTTTCATGCATACATTTTTTAATTCCTCAATTTGGTTATACAAAGATCATGGCAACCATTCTTTCAAATCTAGTCAATTGTTTGTCCTTTGTTTTCCCAAATTCTCTTATGTAAAAGGTATTGTGGATAATTTGTTGATTTTTGATATCTCCCCAAATTTTTTAACTTTCTAGGCATGTCAGCATATGCCTTAAATTGCCCTTTGAACCTAATTGTAATTTTATTGCTGCCTCTTGCACCTTTTGTGGATATGGCAATGATCCTCTTATTTTGAAAGTGGTCCCAAACCAAAATATGTGGGTATTAAGTAGTGTTGGACTGGTATATAAGTTGCACTCAAATTTCAACCCGAATATCAATATGAGTATGAAAATACTTGAAGAATAAAGTATGGTTTGCTTATCATATTATAGTTGAGATCATATTGACATGGTATGTGAAAATTGGATACCTCGGGTCATACCAAATCCAACTAATAATAACATTTTAGGTACCTTGATTTATATTCATACACATATATGTATGAACATCAATGACAAGGTATGAGTATCAACTTTTCTAAGGTGTACGGTGTGAGTTGTAAATTGTAAATTATGTTGTTCTTCAACATGGTGGGAAGTTGTTACATTATAGCTAAGGGCAGCTCTTCAATGTGGGTGGCATGGTGTAAAAATCAAACTTGGAAATCTAATGTTATAGAAAATAGGTAAGTTCATTAGGTGCCTCAATGTGCATGGTTCCTTATTCCATAAGCTTAATAGGAATATCTAAGGTGGAAAAGTAAAAAACAAACATTGTTAACTACTACCATTCACAATATTTTTCATTATTCATGTCTTGAATTCAATATTATCCCAAAATGTCAATTTGTGTGTGCATCATTCTGATCATATGGTGGTTGGTGTCAATGTTGTGGTGCTCACTCACTACCCTAGTGATGTTAGCAATGATGGTGCTTGAATTGTAAGTCATCAATTGGTTTCAAGATTTGTGCATGGGTTTTTTAGGTTTTAATTTTTAGGAGTAATGTTCACAAATCAAGTTTGGGTACATAGTGAAATGGATCCTATAGGGGAGTTCATCACAACTAATGAATGTTGGGATGTTGACAGGTTATACACAAGACTTATAAAAGAGTCCACATTTCAAACTTTAAAGATTCGAATGGAAGTTCTATCTATTGAGGAAGAAGCAAGTTGGAGAATGCAACTACAACAGTTATAGGCAAACAAAAAGTTTTGGTTCACAAACCATCACACTACCCTAGTGTGGGCTTTTTTGTCTAAAACAACCCTCTTGAAAAAGTTTTGTTAGGGGCACCGCAAACCATGAAATGCACTATTTGCCACATCACTGAACAAGTTCAAAGTTCAAACAACACCACTTGTGAAAACAAGGGCCTTCTCACCTACAATCCAAGGTGTGGCATCACCTCCACGAAGAAACACATTGATAATGAGCACAAGGCCATTGTTGCTAAATATGCTTTGCATTGTAAGAGTGAAGACAAAGCTTCCAATTTGGGTCACGAAAAGAGTAAAAAACGCAAATGTTAATGGGATTTTCTAAGTGCCCATTAATCCCCTACTTCCCAACTTTTTTTATTACAAATTTTAAAACATGTAAATGTAACTCTTAAATTATGGTTTGACGTGTTAAAAGTTGATAGTTAAAGAAATGTCAATAAAATCATTAACCCATTATAATGCATTGTGTAAATAAAATTAAAGATTAGTTCAATTTTCACGTTAATTATTTGAAATTATTAAATAATTAAATAAGGTCCAAATTAACTCATAAATGAACAACATAGTGAACATAACAACTATGAATAATATTGACTATTAATTAATGCAACAAACGACTTGCAAACCTAAAATGGTCAAATGTAGTTGACATGTAGTCAAATTGATCAATAATTGCAATGTGTGGAGGTGGAAAAGGATAAGATTTCTTCTTATGATACCATTGTAGAAGGCATTTGCATGAACCTTAAGGAAAATAATATTAGGATTGTTCATCATATGGCCACATTGTTATGGATATTTTGATGACATGGTAGAGTATTTCATGTTGTTAATGTCAAAAGAATCTATCAAAATTTGTCAAAGAATATTATCATGACATGGATGGAATATATTTTTAAATGATTTTTCTTGCTCATGTTATGGTTCACTTGTTCACCAAATAACATTCTTGGAATAGGAGGCACCTTATGTTTATGAGAGACCCCATATATCTTTCTAATAGGGTGCAAATAGAATGTAAAAGGCCTTTTGTTATGAGTGTTAAGGCCACCTCACAACTAGTGTTTAATCCTTGGTGTTTACACTTAACCTATGACATATCTTTATGTTTGTCAAGTGGTAGTGCAAGTGAAGAACCTCCCTAATTCTCACTTTTGTAACATGATGCAAATTCAAACACACTCCCTATTTTTTAATAAGAACAAAGGTGCAAGAACTCCAAGATGGGATTGGGATAAGCTCTTCAAGTTGAACTTACAAACATGTCAAATTACACAAACCAAACAAAAGGGTAATTAATGCATTTTGGAACCAAAATTATGCACATGTGAATCACAAGTGAACACAAACTCATAAGATTCAACAAGGCCCAAACTTGGGAGGAAATGTCACCCTTTTCCTTATATTATAATTTACAGTTTTCCACAATGGCTACACCAAAATGATGAAAATGTGAGAGTCTTGAAATATTTGCCAAGTTATCAGTCCCAAATGTTCAACGTTCATAAATTTTTCATTTCTAAAAATTTATCTTGTAATCCTTAAAAATAAATTTTCAACATTTAACAAGCTCTTCAATTAGGATTGATACAACCCTTTAAAATGTCATTTAAGTGGTTGGGAGACACTTTAGCAATTTGATTTTGGCCCTTCTTCAATTGGCCATAACTTGTGTTACAAATCTTTATTTTGGAAATGTAACCCCATTTTATTGTAATACCTTTCCAACGATCTTAAAAAGGCTGAATTTAAGCAAAATTTGGTCCATCAAACCTCAATCCAAGATTTTAAAAACTTTAATACTTCCAATTTCCAAAATGGGAGTGCAATCATTAAGGAAAACCCCTCCAAATTTGTAATTATGTGTTTCAACTATACTTTTAGTTAAAAACTATGGTTTTGAGTTGAAACTATTTATTTAAAATTTTGTTGATTGAAAAGGCCTAAAGTTAACAACGACAAATCAAGCACACAAAAAATCGAACATGACAACCATGTGTCAATTGATGGTCAACATTTATTGATGTAATCAAAAAAAAAATTCAAATGTACCCAGCTAGGAATATAGACCTTATTTGTTGATGTGTCATTTCATCCTTCTTGATGAAATCAAGGGCTTGACCTTTGTTAACAACTAATTCAAAAAATGAACATCCATGGGTCACAATTATATTAGACATTATTAGATTATGTTAAATTAAGTAGCTAGGGAAGATTTAGTAGCTAGGTGTTGTGGCATTAACACATGTCGCACGGGGTTTGACAAACTTCCATGAAAAGGAAATAATCATTAATGTGTGCCATGTGTATGGTAGGGAATTTTTAAAATTATATTGAAAAATTTGGATGGATTACTAATATCAAATGACATGTGGCACAATTTCAACACTCAATTTAAATATGCAATTGTTGTTGACCTTACACTCATCAAAAGATCATTACTTTAATTGACAAGATCAAAATGTCATGTGTATAACTTAATTAAAATGATGAAAAATTATTTGTTGCCACATGGTGTTTAAGGATATGTTGATTGTTTCATGCATAGTTAGTCAAAATTTAATTGAAAAAAGGTTAAATTATAATTATAATTGGTAACAAAAAGTTGGATGAATATCATAATCATAAAACTACCATGTTGGGACAATACACCCATGTGAAATTAATTAAGGAAAATCAAACCATACTAAAGAAATAGTTTATGATAAACTATTAATTAAAAGTGCAAATCCTTAATGTCCATGTGATGAATGGTGCAATTACAATCCCCCATATAGTTCAAAAACCTCACAATACACTAAAAACAACCTTCAATTGCCCAATTTGAAAACTATGCAAAAAAAAACATTGCTTTTGCACAAAAAATGGTGCCATCTACATCCCAAAGGTGTTAATGTCAATTAAATATTTGTTAGAATGATGAAAAAAACTTCCACAAGGTGATCATTTTATGCCAATACATTAATGCTAAGGTGAACCTATTCTTGGCTTACTTGATTGCTTGGATTGTTGTTTTGTTGGACCATGTTGCAACTCTTTTTGCTTATTCAAGGCTACACCTTGCATTTTTGAATTAAAAAAAAGTGAAAGTTGCTAAAAATGAAAAACCATAATAAGAATCAAAGTTATAATGTGCATCAAGAAAAAGATGTTGCATTAGTTGCAAACACATTGAATATCAATAAAAAAATTCTATCAATAGTCAAGAATAGGGAAATCAATGACCAAAAAAAAAACACTTTGGAAGATGGAAAAAAATAAAGCTACATAACTAGTAAAATGGGACACATCTTAGTTTACTTTACACATAGTCAAAACCTAGTTGAAATCTAGTCAAATCCAATTGAAACATAATTGAAATCTAATCAAAGCTCAGTCAAAATCAAAAATTCAAATTAAAAAAAAATAGAACTTGTCATTTCATGCATTTTAGAAAAAGATTTTGAAAGTGTTGAAGTTCTAATGTAATAGTTGTAATACCACATTAACTACTTGGAAAAAGAAAAAAGAAAGACAAAGGGCATGGTAAAGAGATTGATGAATAACCAAAATTCTAAGTTGCCTATTTATTTGAATGCCATTGACATGTATCAATGGTTGAAAAGCTTCATAAGTTCAACTCCTTGTTACCCAAGTTCTTGTTTTTGAAATGGTGGAAATAAAATAAAATCAATGAGAGTTCAAACAAAAACCAAAATTTTAAAAAAAAAACTAAATGCAATGTAATGGAAAACATGGTGGATAAATAATTAAAGGAGAGATAAAATGGTAAAGGGAAAATAAATAAATAAATAAAAATATTGGAGCGTTTGCAAATTAAATGGTGTGTGTGATGATGGTTTCAAAGCTCCATAAAATGTGGCTCCTCATGTTATTCACATCTACTTGCCTTAACACCATATGACCTTAATGTGCCTAATAATAATTGAAAAGAGTGCAACATTTGAAGAGAAGAAAAAACAATTTGAGCACAATGAAAATTGAAACCTTCAAAATGAAAGACTTGAAATTCCTCACATGCAAAAGGCAAGGTGCACTCTTTTGAAGAAACTTATAAATTAATAAATCACAATATGAGTTTAAACTTAGACACAAATTAGGCCTAAAAAAAACATGGAAAAAAAAAATCAAACCAAAGCAAAAAGAAAGCTCAAAGTTTGAAGGGGAATGTAATATAAAGTGTAGTCTCATGACATGGTTTTAGTTGGGATGTTAACTAATTTTAAGGGGTTGTCAAGAGGAAAAAAAATGTTACTTTCCCAAAAAAAAAAAAAACAAGAAATGAATGAAAACAAAAGAAAACAAGAATTTCTATTAATCAAAGTGAAGCTAGGAAGCTACTTTCCAATCTGCCCTTGTACCTGTACAAATGAACTGGTTGGACCAAAGAACTACTGACCTTCCATTTCTTTTGCCAACATTCCCCTTCTTCATGGTTACCTTCATTGGTTTTGTTGCAACTACTGTCTAACCACCTTGATCTACTTTAACTAAACAATAAATAAAAACTAAGAGAACATTGAAAATTGTAATATTCTACATCAAATAAATTGTACTAAACTACTTGCAAATTATGCCAATTTGATGGTTGCCATGTCAACACAAATCTATCTATGAAAGAAGGTAGTTTGTTTTGTTTTGTAGTTATGAGATCACTGAACCGGCTGGGAGGCTTTAAATCGTGTTTTTCATGTCTTTGGAAAGCTCTCAACATGGAGGGGTGCATGGGCTTGGTTACAAGGCGTTTGGACTTGGAATGCAAAAGCTCTTGAATATTGAATGATTTCTTCGCTGAAAATTAAATTACATCGTAGCTGAAAATTTCAGAGGAATTGGAATGTGCCTTTGGTGTCGTTGGAAAGATCTTGATGAGAAGGATTTAATGGAATTTATTTGGTAAGATTTGGATTCAGAGCATGGGAGATATTGATTTAAAAGTGATTTCTGCAGCTGAAAATTCAAATAAATTCCAAAAAACCAGGTTTTGGGATGAAAAATCAGTTGAGAATGTGGTTAAACTTGAGGGCTTACCATTAAATTCAAGCATGATTTCCTTTCATATTTGGCTATTCAAAAAATGGATACATACATTGCAAAAGAATGTCCACATGTTGAGTTTCCTATTTGGTAATGGGTTCACACCAGTGTTGGACAGTTCTCACCCACTGGCTGAAAACCGGCATCTGTTGTCAGTCTGATCCTCAGTGGGAATGGGCCAATGAGAACCGCCATGAAAACTAGATTTTAAGCTTTTCACTGGAGGTGAAAACCACCCAGTGAGAACCACTTAGGTTCTCATTTGGCATCCAATCTGAAAACCGGACCGGTTCTCATGGTAAAAAAGTAAAAACTTTAAATTAAAAAAAAAACTAAAAGTATTGTTTATGAAGGCAATTGCCATAATGAATGAGGATTTGGCCAAGTTTGTTTAAAATCTTGCTACAGCCCTTTAAAGTAGGGGGGCTCATTTTTATGAAATATTCTCAATCGAATAGTTCATAGCCTATTTTCAAATCCCTCAAAAAATTCTTAAACATAATTCAATTACCTTTAGAATTAGAAAATGATTTGTAGAACTTAAGATGGTGATTTTAAAGCAGTTCAAATCACTCAATTTGTACCCAAAAAAATAGAAAGTTATGCACTAATGAAGTAGGAGGGGTCAAAATGAAGAAAAATGAAAAGAAACATGTTTTACTATTTGAAAAAAATACATATTTTTTACTACTCTTTTTTGAATGCTCCTTTGGTTTTGTATTTCGAAGATGATTTGTAAATTTTGAGAAGGTGATCTTATAATATTTTAAATCACTCAAAATGGAGAAGAATTGAGAAAGATTTGCCAAAGTGTTCGGTGATAGGCTAATGTTTGATGATGAGCTAGTTTATTCTAAAAGCACACAGTTTAAAGGTGGTGAAGAGTGCCTTTTCCCCCTATTTACTTAGTGAAGTTTTTGAATTTAAAAAAATACCGATTTAAGAAAAGAAACACCAAAAACCAAAAAAAAATGTAAAATTATATATATATAACAAAAAATCATAATTTGTGAGAACCAACTTGTGAGAACCATCCCTGAAAACCGATGGTTCAAAATTATGTGAAAATCACAGACCCTGGAAATAACGGAACTGGATTTTTTAAAACATTCTGAAAACCGAGGTGATTTTCAGAATGGGAAAAAAAAAAGAAATTACATAACTGGGGCAATTCTCAGAACTTGGCCCAAAAGCTGGAACTGACGGATCTCACAATTAGTGAGAACCGCCCAACACTGGTTCACACTTGGGCCAACAGCACAAGCCGCACTAGTAAGTATAAAACAACAAAACATTTCAATGTTCCTCAAGAGTTTCTAGGTTTGAAATTGGTTTAGGATAGCAAAACATGCATAATTTTTTTAAAATTTAAAAAAAAAAAAAAACAAGGAGAATTGCACAACATGGTTTGCATAACAACATGCCCAACTTTTTTTTAAAAATTTAGTATATCACCCATAGGATCATCAACTCCATTATCACAACCTATAATGCAAACCTAAACTTCTGTGTTTATGACCTCCATTCACACACAAAGAGCCAACACAATATAAAAAAGCAAAGAGTGATTTGCATCCATCCTTGAAAAAGAAAACCTAATCCATATCCATTTTCACACGATTTTAGGTCACAATCTTCAACAATATAGGTTATACTTGAACATTACCTATTTTCATCCATAAGGGGCAAGTATTTGTATCATTATAAAGGTGTTATAGCTAGCCTCAAATAAATGCATAGTCCTTGCTTGAAGGTGCAGCTCAACAAACTCACACGCATAAAAACATGAACACAAAAACTGTATTAAAATATTTCAATTTTAAAATTCTTACTTATAAACAAAACTCAGCCACCCTGAAATGTTAGGGTTTAGGTCAGACTGTGATGATGTTTTAAGGTTTATGTGAATACTGGTGGCAATTTTAGGGTTTAAGTGAAATAGTGGTGGCAATTTTAGGGTTTAGGTGAAACTTATCCTAATAAAATTTATCTAGATTTGCGAACATACTTGAGCTTGGGTGGAGTATTTAAAAATATATATCCAAGGTTATGGAATGGATACATATTTTCAAAATTGTATACTTTTGAATATCCATTTGATTAGGGTATATTAATTTTGAAAAAATAAGATAAAATAAAAAATGTATACCTTACCTATACCTGATGGGTATATCCAGGTAAATGATATTCCCACACAACACTGGTCTAAACTGCAGAGAAAGACAGAAAAAGATTTCATAAACGAGTTAATTTCTTTTATTGTTTTTATAAGGGACATTAGATGTTTTTGATTGTTTGTTGATCAATATGGAACATGTTTGCCCACAACTTGGAACCCCTGTTGAAGGAAGGGTTCCCTATTTTTCAAGTATGGAGGAAGCTAACATGGCACTACTTGGTAGTTATTTATTGTTTCATGGGATAGTTGGTTGGTAGCACACCTGTCTCATCTGAGTAACAATGAAAAAGTTTCTGAAATAAAGAACCCAGCAATGAAGTAGAAGCTTCACTGAAGTTTCACAAGAGCAATTTCCATGATATCAGATGTACATATTTCTGGCTGCATACTGTGGAAAGATGAGGCTGCATGGCTGTCACTTGAAATTAGTTTGTTTCACAACATTGTCCATGCATTTTCAGTTGCATGCTGAGTAAGGAAAAAGCCCTCAAGTCAATACAGCTTAGCTGGTTTTGTGATACTGTTTCTGCATTTCCAGTTGCATGCTGAGTAATGAAAAGTGTTCCCACTGTCACTCCAGCTTAGCTACCTCGTTTCAGAGTGTCTTTTCATGCAAGAACAACACCGGTATTTTTTCCTTTTGGTACATAATTTTATATCCATGGGTCCTGGTCAAAATTTGTTTTTCAGACTTGCCATCAATTCCCATGTCAGAACAAAACATTGTGTTTTGACAAGTTTGCCATGTTAGAATGTAAGCCTATTGCAGCAAGTTCCCTGGTGGATTCTGGAAGATTATTGAAATCAAAATTGGATGCCTCCTGTTGCCAGAGTGAGCCAGCACTCACCAGCACACCATGAAGGATGGGATGGTAAGTGGCCAAGAAACAGTTTTCTGTTGGCTTCCAGTTCGGCCCTAGCTGAATCAGGCTGGTTAGCCCAATCTCCTTTTTTAGTACCTACCTACTAACAGGTTGCATGCAGGTTGTCAGTAGGTAGGAAGTAAAGACAGCGTATAAGCTATAAACCATCCACTCCCATCACCTAGTAGTACCTTTCTTTCCCCTACCTCTCTACCATATACATATAGAACCTACTTACAAGATGGGCTACCAAGGTGAAATCAGATATTAACTCAGTTGAGGTTCATCCACCACTGAGTCATAACAGGCATGCAGTGGATGGTGAGCTGGTGGGTGCTGGTTCACTCTGGAGGCATGGTTCTGTACATGGTATTCCAACATGATTCTATGGCAATATACCTTGCACCTTGGCCTTTGCTACATAGTTGGACAGTACCCAAATTACAGCAGTTCAACTTTGCTCCTTGGTTTGGGGCAAACAACTTTGAGAACTGATTGGGCATGGCTTGAAGAGTTTTGTATGTTTTGGTGTGCAGTGTCGCAGAAGGGCAAAATTGAAGGTCAGGTTCAGGAGAAAAAACAAATGAGATTCTGACTGGGGAGGTTGGGAAGGGAGTCATATGATGGCTAAAACAATCATATCTTAGATAAGTGATAGTGGCAGGGTATAACACTTAAACTTGGTACTTAATCCGGCCCTAACCTGCAGCAGAATCATGGCGAACCTGTGCCAATTGCTGCAGTAAGCTTGAAGTTAAAATAAATTTGGATCATCTCATGACAGGAACAAACAACAAACCAGTTACAAAAACAGTCCTAGCCTTTTGCTTTGAGGTTTGTTTTTCCTGCTCACCTGTACGTTGTGCACACTTTGTTTGCACTTTGTCTTTAACTGTGTCTGTATAAAGACCCATTTATAGGATTAGTGTAGAAAATGTATACAAATATATGGGGTCTTCAGAATGGGCTTGTGCCTATGGATGGAAAAAAGTCTATATGACCAATCAGATAGGTAGAATAAGAGCTTTGAATTGTTTTGACTGGTTAACTTTAGTAAACTGGCACTTAAAATGTTGTAATAGCATCATAGGTTTGTACCTAACTGCTAAGAAAAAGGTTTTGAACAATGAGACTGTTCAAATTGGTGCAGTAAATTGTTTAAAAAGTTGCATTACTTAACTAGTACTTATATGTTGCATGCAAATTGCAAGGAACTTGCAACAAGAATTTGGAGTCCTTAATTTTTACACAATATTCTCTACTTTTACTCAGAGATTTTACTCAAGGTGCTCCTCATAATTAACATATGGTGTTCCGGCACATTACTTGTGGTGCTTGTTTTTCTTATTGCAAATGGGTTCCCATAACTCTATAATAAGAGGAAGAATTCATCAGCATCTTGGGGAAATTCTGGAAGTCTAAACAATGTAGCCTGGACAAATCATGGAGTTACTGCAGCTCACTAATGCCAGCTGCATCCTCTAGTTGCACTTTGAACAGTAGATGGACAACTTACGGGTTATATAAGTTGCAGAGAATCTCTCTTGCAAAATAAGGCTGGAGTAACAGTTGATGGAAAACTTCTGGCAGAGAATCTGTGCTAGTGCAAAATTGAAGGTTAGTGTAACTCGTCCACTTGCCTCCCTGGGTGGCGTTTTCCAGCACATCAAACAACTACAAATTCTGTTTCACTGATCAGGCTGCATTGGATTAGATGCTGTTGCTGCATAGACATCTGTAAGCCAGAAGATGCTTGAAAGGATTTGGCTCCGCATGTAAGGTACTACAAAGTGCTTGCCTTTGATTGAAAACAACATTATTTACTACTTTGTGCATATCCACAAGAATACCAATTTTTGGGTCTGGCCTGTTTGCAACTTTGTCGAATGGGATTTGATCATCCATCAGAAAAAAGAAAAAGGGAGTCTGGAACCAGACCCTTGTTTTGATAGTTGTTGAGTACAAAAATAATTTCAAATTCCTCCACTTTGTGCCTATCCACAGAGGTAGTGACAGATAGGGTATTTAGTATAATGGGGGAAAATAATGTGGGAAGGGTTGGTTTAACATGCAAATTAACATTTGTTTTTGCCTGTGAGGGATATAGGCTAAACACACCTATGATTGAACACAAGTCGGCAATTGAACATTTATCCATATATTATTTATCTATTTATTTTTGTAGTGATTTTCATGGTTATGGGTTCGTCAAGTGAAGGTCTAAAATATCTCTTTGAACTCCATACACAATTAAACAACCAAGAAAAGCAAGAAGAGAACGAGCATGTCAAAAGGACAAAATGCTTGGAAAAATGCATTATACCATCTTACTTTCAGACCCCACATTTGTTCTCATCTCTTGTTTGTATTGCATGATCTAAATGGCAATTTTCAAAAAATTAAACTAACTCCATGTATTGATATGGTTATGGATATGCCAGTTTTCAATTTTTGGTTGCATTATTGTCCTTGGGTGAATAGCACCTAAACTGGAACCATGATAAACCCTCCTCCCACGTCTTTTTTAACTTGCTTCTAAGCATCATAAATATTGTGGCCTCAACTAAATTAAGGGTTCCAAGTCAAAATGTTACGTTCCCTGCACCAAATTTTGTTTGCCCCCTATGTCCCATTGGATAGTCCTATATGTTATTGTAGTTTCCAATTCTGGTGCTAATGCGTTTTTTACACTGATTCCCCACCTCTTTCAAAAGGTAATAAGGAGATATCTATGAATCTTCAAACTCTACTGAATAATATGCAATTACCTCTACCAAGGCTAATGATCAGGATCAGGGTGTTTTTTTTTTTTCCCTATATTGAAAAGTAGAGAAAAATTAGTCGAACTCACAGTTTAAAACATATTTTCCCAAAATATTCACAATAATTGGTCAAAATATTTACAAAAATTGTCCAAAAAAATCACTGGTCAGGATGTACTCTGCTGGATTATATACAAATGTCAGATATTCAAAATCTTGCAAATTTCAAAATATGGTTTAGGGTTTCCGGCAATTATGTGTATTCATATCCTTAAGAAAACATATAACCTGACAACATTGGTAATTTCCCAATATATTTCACAATGTAGGGTGGGTACCTATTTGGGAGAACCTATTTATTTTTGCACATACCCATGAGAGTTGGCTTGTCATTTCACCCTTAGTTGTTGCCATACTGTGTTGGCAAGATTGGGCATGTTCATGTTGAATATTTAATGTAAAATTTCTTGGGAATCCAGCACATACACTAAGAAACTATTAATTGTGTCTTTTTTATTCTTTAAGTTCATTGTAATTGTATTTCATAATTTCCTTAAAATGCTAAATATCATCATTTCTCATGATTTAGTTTGAAATTGTCATAAAGGGGTTAGAGACATTTCTCAATGAGTTTGGTTGTATGAAGCAATGTTCCCCCCCCCCCCCCCAATTTTCCAGTTGATTTTTTTTTAATGCAAAAAATCAGTTTTTTTGGGGAAGGCTTCTATCACGAAATTTACCAAAAGAAAAAGAAAAACACCAGATTTTACATCAGGTTCTAATATGTAGCAAAAAATATAGAAGAATACTTAAATATTTTTTATTTTCAGATTTTGTTTATAGACAAAATGTGGGTAAATTGTCTTGTGGACAATCACCAGGACATAACAAAATTGACAAAAAGCACTACCTAGTCTGAACTTTGCCACCCAGGGCAAAGTCATTACTCAATGAGAGAGAGAGAGCTACATAAGTGTTTAAATTTTGCCATTACACAATGAGCTGCTTGGTTGAACATTATTACCATAAAGAGCAGAGCCATTACACAAATGAGCTGCCTGTTTGAACATTGCCATGATTAAAGGGCAGAGCCATTACACAATGAGCTGCTTGTTTGAACATTGCCATTAAAGTTGGAGCCATTACACAATGAGCTGTTTGTTTGTAGGTTTGTTGTTGCTCATGTTGCAACTCGGTATTTAATATGATACAAATATAATTTTTTTTAAATCCTTCTTTCCTTCTTTCCTTCGTGGGTTGTCGTCTGCTGCATCTGTGGCACACGTCTGATAGGGCTAGCAGCAGTGTAACCAGTGTGGTGGGATGGTGCACTTGATGATGCAACCCTGTGCACTTACACTTTGTGGAAGCAAAAGAAGCAGAAGTGTCTTCTTTCGTGCTGCTGCAGTTAGTGAGCTGTAACTAGCTAGGTAGCTATATTAAGAGGAAATCAAAGTGTCAGTTTTTCACAGCGCTGCACTACTCCCAAGTGTCAACTAGGTACGTTGTACTCCCCGTTTTGGCAACCCCACCCCCGCAGTTGCAGTGGACTATGACAGCCGGAAGCCGGAGGTGCTTCTCAGGAGCCGCCAGTTGCCGTGGACTGTGACAGGAGGACGAGGACGAGGCGCGTACGAGGAGCAGTCAGCTTTCTCAAGAGCCCGAGGTCGAAATCCTCCGCCAGAGTTAAATCGCGCAAACACGCTTGTCGTTGGTGCATTCAATCTTCACACCTGCAAGAGGCGACAAGGAGGAGAAGAAGAAAGAGGAGGAAGACGAAGATTCTAACTAAGAGGAACGTTTTCTTGTCAAGTAGCAGTTGTGGCCACCATTTTCCTGGAGAAGGGAGCTTGACTGCCTCATCTGTGCTTTCAGCCTTGAAGCTACGCGAGGCTCTGCACAGACAACTATTGTTGCTGCTGGTACTGTTACTACTCTTACAGCTACTTCTACTCCTCCTCCTCCTCCTCCTCCTCCTCCTGTCATTTGTTAAATGGTCCATCTTGGAACCGGTATGTGCTAGTGGTGTTTTTTTTTATTTTTTTTTCATGGGTTTTTTTGTTGAGATAGGTACATAGGAGCTGCAGCTTCGAACCATGGGTGATTAACTCCAACACATGATCAGGAGGAGGAGCTTTTTTAACATTTTTTTATACAGGACTACTCTTGATTTCGTCTTGTTGCCGCTGCATGCATAGTGCCTGCCTAGCAGCGTGGAGCTCCACACTAGCTGTGTGTGATCTTTTATGTGATACGTATAACATGCTAGCAATTATCAGCAAGCGCTCGTAGAGTATCGTAAGTCTTGGAAAAGTCTCTCCAAAAAAGACAGCAATTCTCCTCTGCTCCTAGTCTCATCACTTCCTTTAGTACTCATCCTTTTGGGTCCCCGGCCGTTAGAGGAATATAGGAATAACTTCCGTCCTTCTGTTTGTCTGTATATGTTTCTGTGCACGTTGTTGCAGTGCAGGTAAAGCTAGTGATCGGTGATAGCATCGTTTCTTTTAAACTCGGCAGTGCTAATTTCTCACATTCCCTGAAGCCTGTCTTCTATGTCACCAGATTTTGCACTGTATCCTGTTTTTCTTAGGTTTTTGAGAAAAAATTGTTGCATGATTTGTTTGCTCGATCTCCTCTTTCCACTGCCCTAGTACAGTTTGCACATGTCTCTGCTGCTTGCTGCTTACAACATCCATTTCAAACACTTTTCTTCAAGGGATGCCGGTCACTAGAAGCCACATAACATAGACAGTAAACAACCGGCCATGTCTTGACCAGCCACAACTGTGCCAACTATCCACAAGATGGACGAACCAAATTTGGCTACATGTCAGAGAGGACAGTAGAGATTTTCTAGAATCCTGCTTTATTTTGGTCACCTCCAAGAACTCAGTGTCTAAATATGGTGACTTTCATGTTTTTCTCCTCAGAATGTGGTGAACTAGAAGGCATCTACAGGGGATTTTGTGATAGGCAGAAAATAAAGTGTCATGTAGATGTGAAATTTTGCACGGATTTTGTTGGCTGATCCTGACATGGTTGTAGTACTTTATTTTGAAGCAATTCTCTTCTGAAATCCCAAAGGTTTGCTGGGGATTTGGTTGCAGTAGCCATGGAGACGTCTTTGAGATTCATCAACCAAAAACACCAGCAATCAGGAATATTGAAACCAAAATGTGGCTATCAGGTGATACTAGCACTTGTGGTGTTCATCTCAATCTGCATAGTGTCAGTGCAATCAATTACTGATGTGGGCACAGTGTCAGTAAATCCACAATCAACATTCCGGCACAATTTCTGGAGCACAGCTGATGCAGATCATTACAAGCTGTATGAGGATGGTGAGGTTGCAGAACTCGTGCTTGACCAATTAGCTGCTTCAGGATTTGCCTCGAATACCAGGTACTTGTTTGGCCGCATCGGCATCCAAATGAAGCTTCACCCTGGCGACTCGGCAGGGACTGTCACCACTTTCTACACATCCTCTTTGAGTGGGAAGCATGATGAGCTTGATTTTGAGTTCTTGGGAAACGAAGCTGGCAAGCCATATGTTCTGCAAACCAATGTCTATGCAGCTGGAGTTGGAGATCGGGAGCAGCGTATCAAACTATGGTTCGACCCGACAGCTGACTTCCATAACTACACTATCCACTGGAACAAGAAGATGATTGTTTTCATGGTGGACAAAACGCCCATCCGAGTCTACAAAAACAATGAGGATTTGGGTGTGCCATACCCAAGTAAGCAGCCGATGAGTGTATTTGCCAGCTTGTGGAACGGTGAGGAATGGGCTACTCAATCTGGAGCTATAAGGTTGAACTGGGCCAAAGCACCATTTGCAGCAAGGTACCAAAGTTATGATGTCCAAGGATGTGAGGTGCCTTGGTATAAGGGAGAGGTGGCCCCCTGCATTTCAAGTGGTTCTGATGCAATGCTTGAGAGGGCTACAATCCAGAACCTGAATGTAGAACAGTTGGTTCGCTTGCAATGGGTGACTGAGAATATGTTAGTATATGATTACTGCACTGATATATACAGGTATCCTGACCCACATCCAGAATGTAGTCGCAATTCTGGGTTACAGGATTCAAGTTCAGATTTTGAAGCCAATGATAGCCTTTCCTCTACAAATTCTGGTGATGCATCATCATCATGGTAGGCACTCAGTGCATTCTTTGTTTGCACCCAGTTTCAGATCAGAGTGTGCCATGGTAATCTGTACAGACAGGTAGGGAGCACAGCATGATTACAAAGCCTTAATAGTCTTTATAGCAATTGAATTTTTTTTCTCATAGACAAATTGTGCCTTCATCTTCCCCCCACTGACATTGATGTTCTAGAAATGCAAAAGAAATTGCGGGTTCCTCTGTATTCAGAACAGATCTTTGGGATATGGGTTGAAGATCCATACATAAGAATGGAGATTATTCTAGCTTAATTGGAGAAATAGACACTTGTAGAAAGGCATCCAACATTTGATATATTGCAGCAGCTGCTTGAAGGGAAGGTTAGAACATTTCAAGGCTACCCATTCAGTTTATAAATCTCAAACAAAAATGAAATTATTTGAATCAAAGAAGTGGCAAAAGCAGATAAGGTGTTTCCAGAAAAATGTGCCCATGTCCCTTCATCTCAATTGACCTTGATCTTGTACACTGTTAAATGCATGCACATGATATGTGTTTGCAGCAGTATGCCTATTCTCAATGAATTTTGGCATTATGGAGAGAAGGATCAAAGAGAGCTTTATTCAAAAGTGGGGTTAAATATTACTGTTTGAAGGTTCTTGGGCAATGTGCATGTCCTGACAAAGTGCCCAGAACACACACATCCAGATTATTTGATAGATCAATTCCGAGGAGGCTATACAAAGGTATATACCACTACCCAGTTAGGGTTTAGGGTTTTGGTCCTACTGGACTCTGAAACACAAAGTCATTTGAAATAAAACTGGAAAAGAGGATACAATGCCATATCATATTTATAAGGTGAATTGTCTCTTTATTTACATTTTAATGAAGCCACCTTGATTGTTGTGAGGCACATATCACAACACTAGTGTCAATGACAGTGACTATTACATATTGTAATAGTTGAACCTACAAAGTTTTAAATTGCATGTGCCATGATGAAAGCGTCCCAACATACAAAAAACCATAATTGGGTTATAGTGATTGCTTGCATTTAACTCATTTACACGATATAAATATTTTGTAGTCTGCATCAAATCTCCCTGTTAACAGCTTGTGAAAAGATTTCATGTTGCAAACATTTCTCAAAGTTGTGATACAATTTTTTCATTTGTTTTACAAACCACGAATTGAATTAGAGACAAGCAAGAGCAATATTAGCCAGGGGCATTGCCCAGTCCTTGTAATAAGAGCAAATCCACCCACACCCAATCTACCATGTCCAAAATAGTGTGCAAATTATTTCCTCGCCACCATCCACAAACATGAAATACTAAACAATGTGCAATAATCTGAAAAAAAAAAGTGCAAGCGTGATTCCACCAAAAAGAACTGTAGTAAAGTAGAATACACCAGAATTTCAGAACATCCTCCTCAAATTCACAAGAGGTAACAGCCACATGCAACAGATTGCCACCTCCAAGAACACCATTGTGCCGTTTTTTGTTTTCTTTCTTTTATGGGTTGTTGTAGGTCACTTTCATCCATTTTTTTGGGTTTGGGATGGTTATTGGTAAGGGTAATGGTTGAGTATATGAACTATTCACCAGATCTTCTCTCAAAAATCTGTTTGGACCCTTGCAAGGTTGGTTCCATAAAAAATCAACAAACCAGTTCAATATGTTTTTTAGTGGAGTAGCTACCTTATGGACATGGATATGCTTCATTCATTCCTTCACTTCATTTGTGTTTTAGCATGTACACTATAAGGCCATAATGTTATAAAACCTAAACCAACAACCCTAATTATCCAACATACTTTGAAAGTATGTAAATGTCAATATATATAATATATCGAGTATTATACTCCAAACTTGTAAGCTCAAATTTACTAATTAGTCTCAATTATTGTGAATGTATGTTTTCATTAAATTTTCGAAGAAACAATGAAAATACAATTGAATGGAAGCTTGTGACCAAAAACTTCTTCTACGGGGGAGGCAAAGCCTACCTGGAGGCTAGAAAAGTTCATTAATGATACATATAAGTCTTAGTTTATAATCTAAAACTGCAAATGAGTTGAACTCACAATTTCCTATGATTTGATAGCCAAAGAAAAGTAAAACTGGTATTTTGTGATGTCAGATTCCTTTAAACATGCAGCTTGTCCACTGATGATTAAATTTTAGTTTAACTAGAAGATATAGTAATTTCATTTTAACAAAGTTAGAAAATTTAGAAAATATTTATTACCATTATAACCATTATACAATGTTTCTAAATGAAATAACCAGCTGATTTTCTAATACATAATTAAAATTTAGAAAGTTAGAACCATCACAGTAAACACATATAAATTCTAGGTGGGGTCGTTTGTAGTTGTGAGTAACACCTTTAAGCAATATGAATCATCATGGCCTATGAAATAACAAGATACAATAGAGTTCGTATCTATGTGGACCTATTAGTGATGCAATTGTATTCATTCTCTCACCCGAATCAGGGATTCGTTAGTGAACAAGATCTTCTAGGAATGTTTCCCAGATTTGGAACTTTAGTTTTTTTTTGGTAGGGTCCTAGCACACACAACTTACATTTATGATGACTATTCATTTTCCTACACATAATTTTCTCTTGGTTTAGAGGGACATCATGATTATCTACTTGCAATAATATGTGGTATTTTTGGATCATATGAACTTCATAAGTAATAAACTTCATTACATATGAATCAACACCTTTCAATCTTTCTTTGATGATTATATTTTTTTAAGTGTTGGTTTTTTGGGGTAATTGCAAAATATTGTCCCAACTTGCTTTTTGCAGTTTTTTTAATAGAGAATATTATATATATGTCAATTTTCAAATGATAATAAAATGATTTTGAATGAGAAATGTTTTTAAACATAACAATTCCATCATAATTCCAAAAGGTGGAGTCTATGTGATTAGTGGAGCATGATATTTCAATGGTATTATATGGGTATTACAATTTGTTTTCAACAGCACACCTTGTCCACACATGAAAACATCACGTTAAGTGCATCATTTTGTGCAACAAATTATGGCATTGATAGTTAATTCTTATGTGCATGGTAAGATATGTGTATTGGCCCCATTACGATTATAGACAACCCAATAGGATGTTTGCATTGAACTTTTTTTTTTAATTGTCCACATCACAAATACTTTTTTTCATGGTAACAAGTTTGATTTTATTATCTATGTGTTCATAATGATGTGTACTAGAGCAACATAAATTTTTGGGGATAAAATAATTTTTATTAACATGTAGATGGCAAAAAGCCACTAGGCCCACTTCTACTATGTTTTTTCCTTCATATTTCCTAAATACTCTAGGAAGACCTATGGACTCAGTAATATGGCACTTGTTACTGTTTTTTAATTACCTTTTTTTGTTTTCCCCCATCCTACCAGGTTTTTAGTGGACACCGCACATTTAATGGCAAGTTAGAGGCCTACAACAGCAGACAAGGCTAGATCCACTGAATGGGTTTGGGCCATTCAATGTAAGCCCAAATTAATAGATCACATCCAAGTCCCCCATTTCTTCCTAGAAAGTACGACAGTTGGATTTGGTAAAACTCAATCTAGATCACTCAAAACTTTTAGGGTTTTTATGATGTAAGAGATGACTCGATCAATCACATCTGAATCATCCATTGATTCAAGTAGATCATGACGGTTGGATTTGTAGTTGGAGCTCAATCTTGACCGCTGATTGGGGCTTGGACATTTTGGAACACTCTTGTGTCTCCTCATTGTTCTTTTTAACTTTTTGCACTCAAAGTTCCACGAAAAAGTGATGGACGAGACCCATTGGAAAATGTCATTGGTGTAGTGATGATAATCAAAACATACGAGCAAAATTTGTTGGGTTCTTCCATGAAGGTAGAGGTGATGTGTGTGTGCATTTTTTCAAGGTTGTTTACAATTCCAAAGTTGCAAAATTGTGAATTGGTAAGGTTTGAAATGTGTAAGTTTTGTTTGCATATTTGACAAGTTTTACAATAATGAATTGTTAGGGTTTGAATTGTGCATTCATGACATTTGACCAAGCATAGCAATGCATTTGTTCGGGCCAAATTTTGATAATGGGTGTAAGTCTTTGTCAAGTGTTATTAGGAAGTTGTGTGTCAACATTAGATTCAATCATCAAATCTATACCTCCATACATTATATTGACCCATTGGGAGTTGGACCCGCTTTCAAAATATTGTATAAATCATCCAAAGACTAACAACTTGCTATTGTTTGGAATGTCTTTCATGCAACATCTATGGGAATAAACATAACATTGTGCATTGTAGAAGTTGAAGATGCACAATTCAACGATTAAACGTTGTGTCTATGCAAAGTTGGTTTGGGGTGAATGCATGGTTAAGTGGCTCACTTTTGTGACAAAATGAATAATTGTTTCTAGGTACCCTTCATTCAAATGCATATGGTGATTAATATGGGTGAAAGCATGAATAGAAGGACTATTTGGACTATCACACTTGTAATTATTTTGGATTACATACAAATGCAAATTTAAAACCATATTCAAAATTAACATTATGAAATTTATAATTATTCATGTTGTCATAGAATTTAATTGGAATCATCATAAAAAAATTGAATGAATTTTAAGAAGATTATGGACTTTTGAAACAACAACACTATGCTTGTCACACAAAGAAAATGAAAAATGTGGATTCAAAAATTACATCAAAGTAGTGTCAAAATAAAAATTAAAAAATAAAGCATCATCAAATGAAGAATTGATTAATGAAGTGCATTGAAATTTTCCTAATATATATTTTTCTAATTTTTAAAAATTTTAAATGATGTGATTGCTAAAAAATTTATCATTGGGAGTCCATTTCACATTTTTTTTATAATTCTTTTGCATGGAGTTTTTGATCAAACACATGTTTAGGGATATTCATAGGTTGGCTTATTAATATTTATGATTAAAATCTTTGGGGATAATGATATGATTTATGGTTTGATAATTGTTAAAAGTGTAAAAAAATCGTTAGTGTTAAATTATGGATTCTCACATGCCACTTTTGAAACACCTAACCATGTTTTCGCCCATATATCCTTAGATCTACTAATTGGGATTTGGTATAAATTAACAATTTCATTATGAAGAGAATTGTGCGATTATGTATTGATTAAAAAATCATTTTCTAGAAGTAATCGATTTTTTTAATTGAAAAATATGAACTAGTTATTTGATTAGAACATCACAAAATGAAATTTTTTTATATTGATTCACATTCCAAATTTGTTATTATGTATTATGAGATGATAAACTCAAACGAGGAATCTTTCCTTTTAAACCCTTAACCATTTCATAGTTAAGGACTTTTGAACGATTAAAATTGGACCATATTTTCATAAGTCCTAGCTATGAGTTGCAATTTTTGTTTTTTTTTCAATTTTTTTGTCCCAAAAGCATTTTTTCGAAAGTTTTACTTAGGGCACTATTCATATGGACTTCGTGGGTTGTCATTTTAGGACTTCTAAATTGAAAAATGAAATCAGTTTCTGTTAATGTAAATGTTGATGTAGATTTGTGAGGAGTTTTAGGTGATTGAACATTTATTAGTAAAAGATTACAATAATGATATTTTAAAAAGTAACAACCATGTCCATTTGAACATTTTTTATGAATTTTTTAAAGACTTGTAGGGAGTTTTAAATCATCCAAAAGTGAGCCATTGTAGCTTGCATTTACCCTTTGGTAATGGTAACATGTGTGTGCATTAGGGGATGGTGAATTGAAACTAATGACATGGGGGTTCAGAGTTTACAATATTGTAAGTAAGTAACTAGAGATGCAACAAATTCTTAAGCATATTTTTTGTCTTCTTGCCAAAAGCACTAAGTGTTTTATCAAAAGATTTGTAAATTATGATCGATTTCATGGGTGCGTTTTTGGTGTGCAAAATTGTGGAAAACAACATTGGGGTCTAGAGACAAAACGTTCTATAGTTGAATGTGGTTTAGGTACCCATCAAAAAATAGTGTTAATCCAAATGAACATATGTGAATGTGAAGTTTGTGAAGAGGATTTGTGTCCAATTGTAGTTATTTGAGAAAGTAGAAGACAAACAAAAAAAAACACAAAGAAAAGTTACATTCCCTATCTAATCCCAAAGTCATTGTGTTCTTTATGCATGCATATTCTAGGGTTGTAGCTTTATGGTTAATGATTTTAGCCTATTTGTGAATGCATTGTAAGTGCAATATTATTGATGTATTGCCAATGCACTAACAAATTGGATTAAGCCCTAAGTTCAAGTGTGCTTGATGGAAGGATTCACTCATTAACTAAATTTGTGGTGTGGAAGTGAAATATTCATCTTGAAATGTAACATGGGCATCAACAAATCTTGCAACAATTTTTTCTTCAATTAAATCTACAAGTTCAAGTTGTTTACAACAATAAATTTTGCATTAGGTTCTTCATAGGGGTTCCTTCTAGTCTCCAATTCATACTAACTTTATTTCCTCCCTTAATTCCATGGAAGTTTGATTTCAAACCAAGTTAGCCCGCACTATATGATTTGACCAGGTGAACTACTATATGAAAACAACTATAAGTTTTCCATTATGTCCAAACTATATGACTTATCTTGTAAGCTTGTTATTCAAACTAGGTTATTATAATTTTAATATAGTTGTTAAGGTCACTTGGTGAACTACCGAATTTTGAAAGTAATAAAATAAAGGAGCAAAAGAAAAAATCTTAATACTCTCCTTAGTTAAGCTAAAAGTTTCAACACAAAGATGATTATTTAATTTCAATAGGGCAACCTCATAAACTTTCTATAGAAACAAACATAAAGCAAACATGTAAAGAAAAATACTTGCATACAAAAAGTCAAAATACTACAAACATACAAAGGAAAAAACTACACATAGAACTCTATCCACAAGAATATGCCAAGAAAAAATAATTTTAGTTCAAAAATATTCTCATGTACAATCCACAAAGGGACAAAGGTTTAAATACCTCCAAGAAATAAGTCAAAAACAATGGAATAGGCAATTAGCCTAATCCCAAAAAAATCAGTCCTAAATATACACAATGTAAACTAGTAGTACAAATCAATTTTGGTAAAAAGGGTTTTGGTAGAGTAAAGTCAGTAAAGGAAATTCAATAGGGAAAAATTGTTTTTGATAAAATTTCGATAAAAAACCGATTTCCATAAAATCTACCTTCAACTTCATCCATTTTTTAAATTGGGATTATGTCCTCATAATTACACCATCTACACTACTCTTCCATAATTGTAGCCTTTGTTTCCTCTACCTTAACATCTACTTTTAAATCTTTCGTTGCAACAGCAAGACTTGGTACAATCGTAGTAATTGATTCCAAGAATACCGGAATCGAAATCCCTTCCTCCATATCGATTTCAACCATTGGATTTACACACTCATCTTTGACAGTCGTGTTGGAAAGCATTAGATTAATTGTTCCACCAGAATGTGATGTAACTTTTGTAAGGGTATAGGCTAGAATGATTGTAGCACCTTTAGCTTCGTTGAAATTTTTTGCAACATAATAAAAAATCCCAATAACAAAAGTTATTTTAGGTTCGGTAAGTTACAATTCTAGTGCAACAACCAAATCCACCTCCATCTTTCCGCCTTCACACTATTTTTCATTCTTATGCATATTGGATTCAGATGCAGATTCAAAATGAACATGCATTTTGTCAGAATCAAAAGGCCACATCACTTGTCAATAAGTCTCGAGATGTAGTTGGTATAATTCCTTGTCTTTCTAGTAGGACTCCAGTGCCTATCGGATAATTTCATCGACTTGTTCATTGTAAAACTCCCATGCCTTAACTTGACTTCTTTTACTCTTCTTTTGATAAATTAAAAGTTCTACGTTCATGAAGGCATACTCCATTTTGAGGTTGTCGAATTCTTCCATTCAGTGGTAGTAGAGGTCTATGAGCTCCACCCTTTGCCTCAATCCCCTCATCTCCTTCACTAAGGAATCCAACTCCTCTTGAATAATGCCCGAATTTTACTATAACTCCTCCAAATCTTGTTGCAGCAACCAAATTTTTTTAGTTGACTATTGGAGCTCTAGTTACTAATTTTGTGTTATTTTGGTAAGCAACGCATTCTAGCCTTACAACCATTTTACCTTCCTTTTTGTCAAAATGAATAATTTTTCGATAAAGGTCAAAAATTGTTCCACCGCCTTCTAGTTGGCATGCTCTTACTCTTGTTCAATAACCTACTTGAACTTAACAGGTTATAAATTGATGGAGCCCAACGTCTTACCAATTTTGGTAAGGTTTTTGTGGAGATCCGATAGCTCGTTCCAATAATTGGAATTTTTAATTTCCAACTCTTGAACCCTCTTCCTTATGTTTTCCAAGTTCTACAAATCGGTGTATATATGCTATATGGTAAGAACAACCTATTGGTTGGCTTTCTATAGTTGTAACAACTAGCCTTTCAAGTCCATTACCTCCTATAGGTTCTTTTGTAGTGTTAATTCTGCAACATACTTTTTGGTTGTGGCCAACCAAAAAGTTGTTGAGATGTTGCCCATCATCTTGGCAAATTATTTTGACCATAGTAAATGGTCCTCCAAAGTCTTTAGTGGAGACAAAATCGAAGTGACTATGACATTTTTGGTTCTAGTAAGTGAAGGAAAAAATCCACCCCATACCGAAAATGAAATATCAGGGGGGCAACGATCTCAAACTACCTCACCTAAACTTTCTGCAATGGATCCTTCGGAAAAGTATTCCAATGGAGTATATAATTCCGATATATTTCCTACCAAAATTGCCTTTCCTTCCAAATGTTGATGCAATTGGCTAAAGAGATTTCCAAAAATTTCAATACCTACAAGCATCAAATGTGGTTATGGTTGAAATCGTGCATCGAAAAGTTATTTGATTTAACTAGACTTGGACTCTGCGTTCTACCCTTCTTATGTGGACTTGGTGTTTCTAGTGATCTATTAGTCGGATGCACTTCCCTAGCAATGGTATGGCATTTTAAGGACAGAGCCGGCCCAAATTCCAAGATGTTAATGTTGATAACAGTGTGGGTGAGATTTTTGGTTGCCTTGAAGTTTCCAATTGGGTACTTGTCCCATTGATTTCCTTAACATCTTCCATTTCCTCGTCAACATCAATGGGTCCGTCCCAAAAATGCTCTCTTGGAACGCTATTGTTTCTTGCAACCTAAATTTTTTATATTAGTCTAGTAGCACCTTCATCCTCTTCATTTGATTTCAATAGGATGAGTGTGGAGTCCACTGAAAACCAATTTCGAAACATGATGTTTACAACTTGGGCAATTCCAAATTCAGTGATGTCCTTACTTGCATTAGGTTTTGTTGGTGGAAACAAATCCTGCAACCTGCTATAAAGGTTGTTAAAGACTACAATAGACCAGTTAACCTTCACCCCCTATTTAGCCAACACCACAAAACTCATCAATTTTTTCGCCACATAGGTGAATTGGCTGCCCTTCAACCAAATTACCTAGATTAATGTTAGTAATCTAGCTACATACATTCCCTTGAGAAGGGAAACCTTCCATCCTTCTCAGTCGACAAATGCTTCTAGTGGAACAATTTTCTTAAAAATGGCCACCTCTTTTTCTCTTTCTTTTTCCTTGGTTAACTTGGCCAGTAATTTGCTAATGTTTATTTTTGGTAGGTTGAGCATCTTGGCCATTGTCTTTTTGGTTATGAAAATCAAAACTCCCTTCACAACCAATTCTATAATTTTTGAGTTGAACCATGTGATGGCCTACATAAACTCTTTCAGCAATGGTCAGATTGGACTTAACTACACATCAAACAAACTAAAAATGTCAACATCTCGAGCCCATTCTACATCTCTTCCAATGATCCATCATTGGAACTTTTCCATCTTCGAAAAAATGATCTTTCTTTTATTGAAAAGAGTCACTACCATTTTCTCTCCCTTTTTGTCTTCGTGTTCAATTTTCAATGTAGGTTAGTTACCAACCAGTTTTGATTCTAAACTCTCTCCCCTTTTCATCTTTTCTGCCATCTCCTTGTTGATGTTTCCTCTCATCTTCACTAATAAGAAATTAGTACAAATTTTTGCAACATAACAATAGTGGAAAAAGAGGAAAAATTGAATAAATAGTTTGTGCTTTTATACCAAAGTTTGGGTGCTTAAACCTAATGCTGGTTGCAAAAATTGTTTCAAAAGTTGATTCTAAGGTGGATTTATCAATTGGGTATTCCAATTTGGAATTATTTTTGGCTAATTTTAGGTTGGAATTTGTCATTGAACCAAAGATTCCATTTGCTTCGTTAGAAAAGTGTCTTTTGGTGGAATGCCAACTTTTCGATTAGTCTCTACCAAAATTTGATGGACTGAAAATGCCTTTCGGTTCAGTAGTTCTATATTCCAGTTTTTCCATGCTAGCAACAAATTTTTTTTGGTTGACTCCGGTTTTTAATGTAGTTTAGTTTTCAGTAAAACCATATTAAAAACCTTTTTGTGAGTCCTCCTCCTTGTGTTCTCCTCCCCCTTCAATGGTAGCTCTTAATCCTTTAGGAGCTTTTCCCAAATATTTGTAAGGTTTGAGCTTGTTGATGTTCACCAAAATTGGATTTGGTTCAAACTTGTCAATGTTGACAAGTAATACAATATTATTGGGGAGACCAAACCACCTTTTTAAAAACTTTTCGATGTGTTTCTTTCTGCCTTTTGGAAACTAAATAACTATGTCCCCCATAGAGAAAATCTTAATTTTGTGGTTTTGTTGAGCCCATAACGTCGTGTTCCATTGTCTTGTACCTGACTGTTCTACTACGTCCTTGCGGGTTTCATCCAAGTGCTCCAATTCTACCATGCGATTGGTTAAAATACAGGTAGGAAAGAAGTTTCAATCAAAATATGAATTACTCATGGGCAACATGTATTTTGTTAGCATCAAAAGGTATAGGCCATAAACAAGTTGAAACAATGTGTCCAATGGTTTCCTTGATGATGTGTGGTAAACATATAGATTTGTGTGTAGATGTTCATATCAATGAATGCAATTCTCATTCACCAACTTAGTAAGCAATGAACCAATGACATTGTTGGTGGATTCTGGTTGTCCATTACCTTGCAGGTAATAAATGCTTGAGGTTGTATTCCATGATAACAAGAAATGGTTTATAGAATCTCAATGGCATCGGTGATAAAGTGAATGCCTTGATGATTTACCAAAGTAAACGGATAGCCAAATCATGTGAAAATGAATTCATAGGTGAATTTTGTTGTTATAGTTGTTGCATTAGTGCATAGTGTCTTTATTTCCACCCACTTGGTGGTGTAGTCGGTTGCTACTAAAATATATTTATTTTCGGTATACCTGTTTATGGGTTTGAGTAGGCCAACAAGATCCAATCCCCATTTTGTGAAAGGTTCTATTGGTAATGATATTACAAGTTTCACTATGTTGTTTTATATTAGATTCCTTGTTCACTCATAGTTGTCACAAGCTTGGCAATATTGGAGGACATACTTGTGCATTGTTGGCCACCAATATTTTACGTATAAGATCTTACAAATTGTGATTTCGGATGAAAAATGCCCACCATTGACTCCATGCATTTCCTGTAACATTATGGGAATTTTTGAGTCTTCAAGGAAATGCCTCAAAGCTTGGTCTCGATTGTGACAATATAATTTGCCTTGTACCAAAAAAAAACATAAAGCTCTCAAGGATAACTTCTTATCGCAACCCTAACCTTGGGCTCGCGACCAAGGTAAAGGGCTTACTAGGGTGCGAGCCAAGACTAAGCCCGGGAGTCACATTTTCATGCCCCCGGGAGTGCAAAAGAGTGTGAGGGAAAGAACCCTCACATTCCCAAGTGAACTCCCATGTTAGGAATTGGAGTCCCGATGGATTCCCGAATGTTCAGAGAGTGATTGTAAAGGTCGAAACCCAATGGCTTGAAGAGTTTTTTTTTATCATTGAAAAGATATTGAAACTTAGATGTTTAAAATGGGCTCACATGACCCATTTGGACATCTGAAACACAAGTTATGGCCAAAAGAAAGGCCGGGAGTCAAATTGGCAATTTGACTCCCGACCACTAAAAGTCCGAAATCACCCTGATTTCCTTATGTGCAGGTGGCATACGACATACCGTTTAAAAGCTTTCGACGAGGGCTATAACCTTGATTTAGACCTCATCTCAATCAGAGGTCTGCACACAAAGTTATGGGGCCCCAAAGTTGCGAGAATCCCAACTTTGGCAATTTTGGGACTCCCACTTGGGAGTCCCGGGACAAAAAGCCATTTGGATGTGGGTCTCATGGAGAGGCACAAAGTATACTATAAGGGGGAAGGTGATGGCTTCCCCCAAGTCCGGGCCGTGGTGAGTCTTGTGAATCCGAGTTTACCTGTGGCTTTTCCTAGCACCAAAAGTGTTACAATTATGCACTAACCATCTTGTGTTGGTTTTGTGCAGGTCCGTGTGAGTAGTTGATGTTTGTCACTCTTCTTAGTCCCATCCCGGAGCTCTAGCACGCCCCTCTACCCTTCAAAGTGTTACGAGCCAGGGAGAGTGCTTCGACTCCTTGCTTTTTCGTTATCTTCAGTTTGGATTCACATTTGAGTCCATTAAGGAGCTTAGGGGTGCATAACTTTTTTTTTTGCTCCTTACTATAATGAATTAGAAATTTTCTGGTAATGAGGTACTTGAAAATTTCCTATAACCACACCGGTTGTAAAAGAAAAAACATAACAATCGTTGTTTGGTCCAATATTCCATTTTCTTTTGTGAAATCAAACATTCAGGATAAAACATCCACCACATAATGAAATCTCCCTGGTTTATAAATTATTGAAAAATCATACTCAAAGAAAAGAAATAGCCAAGTTCCTATTTTCCTTGAAACTTGGGCTTTTCGAAGCAAGTATAAGAACACCATATGGTCCACACAGAAGATGAATTTGTTACCCAATAAGTGATGACGAAATTTATGGAGAGCATGCACCATTGCAAGTGTTTCCCTTTTAGTCATTGTATAATTTCATTCAGTGTTGTTGAACAACCATGATGTATAGGCAATTAATTGGTCATGTTTTTTGGCAAGGATTTGTGCTAATAAAACCTTGATTGCCAAATTAAAAATGTCTATGTGAACATGAAACTCGATGTCCCAATGAGGTGGAATCAAGATTGATGCATCCATGTAGCATTGCTTGATTTCTTCCCAAGCTTGTTGGCATTATGTCATCCACTCAAAAACTTTTGTCTTTCACAATAATTTAGTAATGGGAGCCATTGTGAAATCAAAGTCCTTGATAAAACACATGTAATATTGTGCCATGCCATTGAAAAATTGAATGGTGTTAAGTGTTTTTGGTGTAGGCATGTGAACAATAGTTGAAATTTTCTTCAAATTTGATAGATTGCCTTCCTTGGATACCATGTATCCCAATATAATGCCTAAATGCACAATAAAAATGCATTTTTTAGGGTTCAAGCTTATATCAAATTTTCTACATTTATCAAAACATAATCATAATTTTAGTAAATGGGTGTCCAAATCACTTAACATGTTGAAATCATCTAAGAATAGTTTCATGAACATTCCAAGCTACTCCTTGAAAGTTATATTCACCGCCTGTTGATAAGTTGGTGGAACATTCTTGAGCTTGAATGACATGACCACCCAAATGAGCTCCCCAATCAATGATGGATGCAACTTGTACCTATCTTGAAGGGCAATCATGATTTGGTGATAACCGAAAAATCCATCCAAAAATGAATAAACCTCATGACTCGGCACTTTGTCCAACACTTCTTCAGTAAAGGGTAAAAGATATGGATATTTCTTGGTAATAGCATTGAATCCTTGGAAACCCATGCAGATTTGAAGCTTATAATATATTTTGGGTAAAATGACAATTGACAATAGCCAACTAGCTTCCTCCACTAGGGCAATGAATCTTGCACTTAAAAGCTTGTCCAAATCTTGCTTAACTGCTATAACATAATTTGGGTTCATTTGGTACTCAGCTTGATGAATATATAGGTGGGATTGTGGTGTCAAACTTGATGTGATGTTGAGCAATTCGTGGTGGAATTCCCTTCAAGTTAGTATAATTCCATGCACAAATGTCCTTATACTCTTGAAGCAATGCTTTGGTATTTGTGGCAACTAGTTTAATTAATGCCACATTTAACTTAATTGTCTGGGATTTTTGGTAGCTCCCAAATTGAATAGTCGTACATGGTGATCCTCAAGTAATGTCCAACGTGCAATGTCCAATTCTTGGACTTTGATATGTGTAGGCATAGTATCGACTAAAATCTATCCTTCAAAGTGTAGAAAGTTGAACGTAGGGTCCTTTGTACCGATTTCTACATAAAAATTGCAACACTGAATTTTTTTGATTTTGGTAATGTGATGGTCCCAAATGTAAACAAATTTGGTTTTGCTATGAAAAATATTTCTTCTTTCTTGTCTATGACTCTTTCTATCAGATTATAACACAACAAAACCATGAGACATTTGGTATTATTATCCAAATGTTTGGTGATAGTGATGGTTTGCATCGTGCCATTGCTTTTAATTGTGATTAAGTTGTTTCCCCAATCATGGGTAATACGTGCATTATGCAACCATGGTTGACTTAACAACATGGAATAATTGGAATCCAAAACATTGTTTTTCATTATCGTGAACATTGTAATGTAAGGATTCCCATCAATGTGGATTTTGAGGTCCTTGATGAATCCAACTGGTTTGGTGATAGTTTGATTTGCAATTTGAAGTGTGTACGGTGATGGGATTAGGAAGCCCTAACCATTTCTATAGTTCTTCTATCATGATGTTCATTCCGAATCCTCCATCCAACAAGATGTTTTCAACCATGTTTTTGCCCACTTGAACCCATATCACAGCCATGTGAAGATCAATCGTCGCCAAAACAATAACGGAATTAAGTCTTGATGTGATGACAATTTTTCTTCTAGAGACAACTTGGCAGTAACATATTGTTTCAAATTTGAAGTGATCTTGAATAGCTAACCCAAAATAAAGATATGTTTACTTTCTAATAGTTGTTGCGTGATATCTTCCAAAATAATAAAAAAATCGGGTGGTCTAATATTTCTAATAAAACTAATAACACCCATATTTCCAGTAGAGACCCCATATAAAGTTGATGCAAAAATAGGGCGAAAAAGGACTAGGGGGAAACTATGGTAAAATCGATAGCATTGATAGATCTAGTAGAACTGGTAAAACTAGTCGGTTCAATAGATCTAGTAGAATTGGTAAAATTGATTAGTCCAGTAGTTTTGATACATCTGAAATTTTGATTTTCAATATCTAAATTGAAATTCTTAATGAAGTTGGCTTTAATTAGAGTTTGTATATTGGCCCCAAGTGGTTCCTTTTGTTGTATGTCCTTGATTGCTTTTTCAAACAATCATTGAAACTTTTCTTCTTCTTGTTAATCAATCAAGCTCTTGTTCTTGAAAGATTTTTTCTCCTTGAATACCACATTTTTAGGTAACTGACTACGAGTGGTTACTGCCAAAACCATGTTGACAACAACATCGTCCTTTTTGGGTGCAGTTGTTTTTTCCTTTTCCTTGAACATTATCTGAGCTAATTCCTTATGAAGGCAATCATAAATTTTATGTTCAACAAAATTGCAGATGAAACAACGGTAAATGATGGAATTGGATTTGTTTGCTTTTTCACAACCTCCTTTGTTACCAAATTTATTTCATGTACCACCAAGTTGTGCCAAAACTCCATTCATAACTACCTCTTTTTTGTCCTTAAGTTTATTGTTCGATTTTTCTAGATTCCAATGGCAATGGTCCTTGGAATGTCTTGGTTTATTGCATTAACTGCATATCACATCTATTTTCCTTCCTTTTATAGATTTTTCTTATTTGGTTGGTGGTTCCAACAATTTTTGGTCTTCATTAGCATCTCCCATACTTTTTCACAAATAACTACAACTTTCTTGTGTTTGAACAAGTGTCCATCTTCAACCCCACTATGGCTCTCCGAAAATATGGTTATAAACTTACTTGAAAGAAAGTAATCAACAAACTATCTTCTGCTTGATGTTGAAGGCAGTTTGCTAGTTTCAATATATGTTCATAGTATATGTCCACCTTCTTGTCTCCACCTTGCTTTATCACTCATAATGCCATGTACACTTGCTCATCCATTTGTACTTTTTGGTAATGCTTATAGAATGTAGCTTCTAGCTTTTCAAATTTGTAAACTAAATGGGCTTTCAATAATGTTGTAACCCTAACCTTAACCTCACAACCAAAGCAAGGGTTTGCAAAGGTGTGGGCCGAGAGTCAAGTTGGGAGTCACATTTCATGCTCCCGAGAGTGTAGGAAGGTGTAAGGGAATGAACCCACACACTCCCAAGTGGGCTCCCACTTTGGGAATTGGAGTCCTAATGGATTCCTGAGTCTTCAAAAAGCAATTGCAGGGGGTCAAAACTCATTGGATTGAAAAGTTCCTTATACCATTGGAAAGCTATTGGAACATAGATGTCTGAAATGGGCTCACACGTCCCATTTGAGTACTTAAAACACAAGTTATGGCCGAAAGAAAGGTTGGGAGTCAAACTGTCAATTTGACTTTCGACCACTAAAAGTCAAGAATCGCCTTGATTTACTTGTGTGTAGGTAGCATGTCACATATCTTTGAAAAGCTCTCAATAAGGGCTACAACTTTGTTTTAAACCTCATTTCAATCAGAGGTCCGCACAAGAAATTATGGCCTTCCAAAGTGTAAAAAGTTTCAATTTCGGGACAAAATGTAATCCCCATGGTTAATTACAGAGAATATTATAAGGGGGAAGATGGTGGTTTCCCCCAAGTTTGGGCCATGGTGAATCTTGTAAATCCGTGTATGCTTGTGGTTCGTTTATGCACCAAGAGTGTTCCAACCATGCTTATTGTTTGGTTTGTGCAGGTTCGTGTGAATAATTGCCCCATGGCTAATCATAGAAAATACTATAAGGGGGAAGATGGTGGCTTTCCCTAGGTTTAGGCCGTGGTAAGTCTTGTAAGTCCGTGTATGCCCATGGCTTGTCCATGACCAAAAGTGTTCCAACCACGCTTATTATTTGGTTTATGCAAGTTCGTGTGAATAATTGACCCATTTTTCACTCGTCCTAATCCCCATCCTGAAGCTCCAGCACACCCTTCTACCCTCAAAATGTTGCAAATTAGGGAATGTACCCCAATCCTTTTATTGTTTCCACTTTTGGACTCACATTTGAGTCTTTCAAAGAATGTGGGGGTATGTCAAATAAATTTTCTCCCCATTTAGATATGGCATCATGAAGTGTAAAACAAAACAAATTGATAATATCAGCATCATTTTTTTTCCATTGGCTTGAATGGCCTTACGAAAAATGCATACATTAGCATTGGGATCCATTCCCATAATGTAAATGGGGTAAGGTAAGGATTTCCTACTTGGTGGAGGATTTGGTGTTATAGGGGGTTGGATAAGTTACCATGAAGGGTACCATGGATTCTAGGTAGGCCCTATCCACGGCCCTATAATCTTACAATGTATGGTTTTGGATTTTGGTCTCCTAAAGGTCCATTATCACCACCTCTTGAAGGACCGCCACCTCCACCTCCTAAAGGACCCCCTTCTATCGCATCTTGGAGGACTGCTACCACTTATTGAGAGCCCATTACCACCATCGTCAAAAGGTTCACCAACATTGTTGCTAATAGGTGCAACATGTCCACTAGTAGTTAGTCAACCAGCATTCCTAATCAAAGATGGTTTACCCCTTTGTTCATGGTACGATTTTCTGATAGGACTGATTCCTGGCGTCTTGGGGTTGTGCTTTCTTTCCAAATAATCGTCGTTTTTATCTGAAAGCTCCTTACAATTTGTTACAATCCTAGCTTGTGTAATTCCCAAACCTAGTTTTGGTGATGCCATGGGGTTAGTAAGGGATTAGACTTAGTAGGCCACATTATAGGAACATTTGGTATGTTCCTATAACCAAAACCAAAATATGGTGTATAAGGTTTAACATGAGGATACATTGAATTTGGAAAACCTACTGAATTTTGTTCCATGACATTTTCGGTAAATAATACAAAGATAGGTGGAATAATTGGCTCTCTATTTGCTACATTTGGTAGTGTTGAAGGATGAACCAAATTCTAAACATTTGGAATCAGACTTTGAATATGTGTTAACACCAGATAAGGTCTATAATCATTCGGTACTATTTATGTAGGCATAACTTGACTAGACCAATAAAAAAAATTGTCTATTTGGTGACCTAAAATTTGACAAAAAGTATAAGCTAGAAATGCACGAGGAGAAACACGAATGTTAAAAATAAAGGTTACTGGAATTTTCTGATGGAATTTTTTTCATCCAAAATGTTCATCCTCAAAGATTGCAGGTTTCAAATTTCATGAAAAGGTTCCTTCCCTTGAAACTAGTGTAGTTCATCGATTCACCTATGGAATCAATCAATTTTGTTCACTCTGGCATGTGGACTTGTCATAATAATCTCATGGTATCAAATTTTTACTTTTTTTGTAGGGTCCCAAATTGGTTCTCGTGGAGTTTCAAGTTCAGTCTTGATGTGTCATAGTTTTGATGGATGATTTCTAATAGGTTGTATTGTTTCCAGTTCAATATTTTTGATAACATCCTCCAATTCATTTTGTTCCCCATTATGAAATGTCACAACCTTTTTTGGGTCAATCTTTGGCTTTTCCAGTTGTTTCGAATTATTTGCATGCCCCACTTTAATATTTTTTTACAAAACCTATTCCATTATTTTCTTGATACTCATGGTGAACATTGTTGGCATACTGTAAATGACTATAAACAAGTTGCAATTTACATGTTATTTTGGTTTTTTATTTTTTATTTGTCAAACAACCACAATAATTAATCCACGGTTTATTTGGTATATTCAAATAGCTCTAACCAATATTTGTCCAAATAAGAATGATAATGAACCAAAAATTTAAGATTCAATATCCACGGTATGGTCACCAAATGTTAAAGCCACTTGATGAACTACCGAATTTTGCGATAAAATAAGGGAGTAGAAGAAAAAATCTTATTATTCTCTTTATGTAAGCTAAAAATTTCAACACAAAGGGGACCATTCAATGTTAGTAGGGAGTCTCATAAACTTTCTATAGAACAAACCTAAAGCAAACATGTTAAGGGAAAATACTTGCATATAGAAAGTTAGAATATTACAAACATATAAAGGAAAAAACTACACATATAATATGGTAGGAAAAAGTAATTTTACTTTGAAAAAAATATTCTCCTATATAGACCACAACGGGATAGAGGTTGAAGTACCTCCAAGAAAGATGTCGAAAATGGTGGAACAAGCAATTAGTTTAATCCCAAAAAAATTGGTCTTAAATATACATAGTGTAAATTGGTAGTAAAATTGGTTTCAATAAAAAGGTTTTTGATAGAATAAAATTGGTAAAAGAAATTTGGTAGGGAAAATTTGGTTTCGATAAAATTTCGGTAAAAAACCGGTTTTCGTAGAATCTACCTTCAACAATAGTCAAGTCATGAATTCCCTCTATTGCATCAATAGATTATGCCTTTATAATTTTCTATTTGGTTGCACCAATTTAATTAATGAAATTTGTTATGGTGAATCCTGAACTTTGCTTTAGATTTGCATTAAAAGTTAGTTACCAGTTTGCATTGTGTAGGTTTTAGCAAAAAAGACTTAAAGGGATGGCCTAGAAACTTTTGACCATTACATATAGTGCATTTTGCAAACAGTCCTTTGACGAGAAACCTTGTGGTGCAACAATTCAAATGTAAATTGGTATTCAATTCCCTTTATGGAATCATCAGATTTTGTAATACTTGTTATTAGTACATGTAAAATAACAGGATCTTGCAACCTAATTACTAATAAGGAAATAGTTGTTGGATAAAATAATAATAATAATAAATGGAAAGACTTAAAATTAAGGACTATCTTTGATCTATCTATCATCTTGTTGTAGTTATCATCCTACAACAACTACCATCCTCTTTAGATCTAAAAAAGACAAACATCCACTTGTAAACCTCTTGTAATTCCCTACCATGTGTAGTGCCTACATACCTTTTGTGGTTATTGCCTACTATCTACACTACATGTAGACCCTTTGTGGTTGTTGTTTATCGTGTGCAATGCCTACATATCCTTTGTGGTTGTTAGTTACCGTTTGCATTGCCCATAGACCTTTTGTGGCTATTGCTTACCGTTTGCATTGCATGTAGACCCTTTACAGTTGTTGCCTACCGTTTGCATTGCATGTAGACTCCTTGTGGCTGATGCCTATCATCTATATTGTCTACATACCTTTTATGGATGTTGCCTACCGTCTACACTGCTTGTAGACCTTTTGTGGCTGTCACCTATTATCTGCATTGCCTATAGACCCTTTGTGGTCGTTGCCTACTGTTTATAATGCCTTTAAACCCTTTATGGTTATTACATATTGTTTGTAGTGCAAGTAGACCTTTTGTGGCTATTACCTATAGTTTGCAACAACGTTACCTTCCTTATAAACCTCAAATCTCATGTTCACCTCTTTGTTGTTGCCTTCTAATGGTAGCTGCTGTCTTGTGGCAAAAGGTATTCTCTATTCCAGAGACTACCATAGAGGATGGGAATGTATATTAAAAAAGAATAATTAATATGTGAACATAACAAAACTCTATGTAATATTAATATGAATTATTTTCTCCTTTCTTCTCATACCCTAAATAAAACCAAACACTAACAAAGAGCCATGAAAATCCATCAACCATTTTCCATTGCATATGGATAAATACAACTTTCTCCCATGTTCTTTTCCTTCTTTTTCACACAAGAGTGTCACACACAAGCGTCCTTCTAATGGTAATGACTCATGACAACTAATGAATATAATCATCTAATGAAATCTTTCATTCCTCCCAAGAAATGAATAAGGAACCCAAGAAGGATGCTCACCACACAAAGGTTGAATCCTTATTTTCTTGAATTTCCTTATCCTCCTAGATCTTCTTATTCTAATCCCTTCCACACATCCTAGTTAAGGGAAATCCATCCATCCTTCATCCACTTGGACTAATTATCCTAGATGGCTTCACCCCCTAGTAAATAAAAAATGGCAAATAACATATTTATCATTGATAACTAAATAATTACTAGGATGCGCTTTTAAGTAAATTAGACTAGGATATATATTATTTCTAGTAATTAATATCACTTTTATTATAATTCTTCCAATAATTAACTTCTAATTATTCTACTCCATGAAGGTAGTTCGACATTGTATTAATGGTACTACTATTACAAAACACTTTCATTTAAAAATTCTCTTAAAATTGTTTTGCCATTTGATAATAACTACCATCTAATGGTGGTACTATTGTCTTGTAATACCCATGGTGTTTTAACCAACATAGGATAATTTTCTACCTTTAATAGTACAATTCAAGTTTAGTACACATGTACCTATGGATTTTATGCCTTAGGCAAGTTTGAATTATCAAAGGATTGACTTGTATGACATGTTTCGTCTACATCTGTCATTGATTTTGAATTGTTGTTTATGGAGAAGAATAATTATAAGTGAAGGGATGTCAAACCCAACCAAAGTCAAAAGGCCAAATCAATGGTAGATGTTGCCAATATACTAGAGTTGCAAGTTAATGAGGAAAAAGCCCAGGAGGAATAAGCCCATGAGGAAGAAGTGTAGTAGAAACTATAATATGTTATATGAATTTCCCAAAGAAGAAAATAATATATCGTAATGGTCTGAAGTGTGGTGCCCATATTTGCGAAGGAGGTTGTAAAAAGTCTAAATTATCAAGGTAGATATTGAGGCACCAGAGCATATTTATTGCAAAAAACATTGTTCAAACTTTATTGAGTGTTGGAGATGTGGACTAGTAGAAGGAGGTGTTTGGAATGGCTTTATCACAAGATTTTGGCTATAATTAGGCCAAATAATTTGAGGAGCTAGAACAAGCAAAAGGCAAATGAAGAAATTCGAAAAAATGTGAAGGTTGGGCTTCAAAGTGTTAGGTTTAATAAATAGTAAAAATCAATTGGCTACAAAGCATGCAACATTGAGCATGTGTGTGTCAAGTGATGCCACAAATATATCAAGGACAACACGGATTCTTGGGCTACATCCATGAAATGTAAAAGCTATTATTCAAAGGTGAGAATTGATTGACATTAAGTTCCAAACCCAGCTTGGGCTACTAGTTGCAAAACCAGCAAGTTTGATGTTATTCTTATGCATGTGAAGGACATTGTTCAATGATGGTGGTTCGAAGAGACAAGGGTCTCTCCAATAGCCAAAGATATATGTCTTAAATGGATATCTAGAAAGGTGTATGAGAGACGTCCTAAACATACCTCCTAGAATCCCAAGTATCATCAAACCCTAAGATTCCATCCTTTTTATAATTCAAAATCAATTGATGCATGGATTCCAATTAAATTAATGGTTGCAATGTTTCAATTTTTAGGTTGTTGGAATTCCCATACCATAATACCATTGAGTATTTCATTTGATAATCTAGGAATACTTGCATTCCATTCCTTTAGTGGCATATTGATCCTTCAAAATTCCACTTTTGGAATACCAAAGTGAACTATAAATTGGTGTACCTCTTCTTTGGATGACAATAAAATGAATATAAATTTGCACACCACGTCTTCATAGCACCCACAAAGTCACAAACAAAAGCATCGTGACTTTGAACAAACTTGATGAGTTCATAGACTATTTCCAACATGGGTAGAATGTAAACAAGGTGGGCATGACAACCTCAACATCACACAAGAACTCAAGAATTGTTTTTGTTGCTAGGATGAAATGATCATCATTCATTTTCACAATTAAAAGCTTGCACTCCTCAATGACCTTTTTGGTAGGAGACAACATAGAAATCCACCCTGTATTTACATTGTGCAACAACTTGTTTCCTTTCGTCTTTAACAACTTAACAAGCTTGCATTAGTCAAGGTGCCTTTTGGGTGAAGAGAAAAATATGTGTATGTGGAGTGCAAAAGCCCTTCAAGCTTTTGCACTAGATTTTAAGACAAAGTTGATTTAATGCACAACACAATGGACAACAAACATGAAAATAATTACCTTTTTGCAAATTTGTGTGGTCACACCACTGTGGACACCTGTGAAAATAACATCACCACAACCAAAATATATAAGCTTGCTATTGATTTCTTACATAAAGAAGCCCCCATAGATCAACGAGGAATTGAAAATCGCATTGGGCAAATTATTAAATGTGTCATCATTGACCAATCCTTTCAAATTCAATAAAATTGGGATATAATTGTAGTCGTCCACAAGGTAAACATAAATATTAACCCATGATTAATTGTCAGCCATCATCATTTCATCATTTCTAATAGCAAGGAACCTTGTTTGATGAATAACTTTTTAAATTGTAATGAGGACAATGTTGTGCATAATTTCTGTAATATCCCATCTTGCATTGTTGCTCCAATATTTTCTTGGAATGTTCTTCACCTTCAAGAATTGAAACAACTTCATTGTTTTTAAATTAGTGACAAGATGACCTTACTGCAAAAGCAAAAAAATAGCAACAAATTGCAAAACTTCCTTTTCCTCCCTCCAACTTAATTCCCCCAAAGAACAATGCTTGCCATTGTGTCTTTTCTTGAATAGAAAAGAGACTTGTTTTTTGCATGTTGCAAGTTTGGAAACATGTAATATTAACCCATAGTGCAATTATGTTTGGTTTTTTTGCATTTGTGCCTCCCAACATGCTTTTGGAGGTTATCAAATTTGGGAACCAAAAGATTTTTTCTCCCTTCAATCTATGTGCACACCTAAACCTAACCAAACGTACGTTCCCATTAGAACCAAAGATAACTTCCACCCATGTAAGCTTTGCTACCTATTGTCCCCATTCCTTCAACCTTCTTTTCTTTTCCTTTTCTATTGAAACAACTTCAAACACTAGGTCTAGATTCAACAACAACATGATTGCAACACAATGCTCACAAGTGCCACCTTCTATAATGATGACGTTGCCATCACCATCAACTATAGTGCAATAAATATGTGCAAACAACAATAAGATTGACTTGACTCGATAAAGCGACACTGATAACATTAGCACCCTCCCCCCCACCCCCCCATTAAAAAATATATATTTGAATCCACTAAGCACCTATAAAGGTGCCATGTTACACTTAAACAAAGAAAAACCTAAGAACCTTTTGGAAAAAAAAAGTTTGACCTTGAGCTTGAAACTTAGTAAAATGCAAACAATTTGCAGGAAAGTGCAACATGCTTGAGACTAACATAACTTTATAAAGACTAGGAGGACCTTTGTGAGATCTCCATGCACAACATTGTATTTGTATTGCAACTTCAAATTTGATCCTTGTAATGCAATTTGTCTTGCTATTTGCAACTCCATCATCAAATTGAAGTTCACTAGGCAATTTCACTTGTTGCAATAGCCTTCTTTATGCATACAACACACCTTCATGAACTTTTGGATTTGTAATTCAACTTCCAACACAATGTGTAACAATGTAATGACAAGAAGTGACTACCTAAAATTTTTAAGTGTATGAGAGAGGTGGTGAATTGAACTTAAAGCTTCAATGTTCAATGACAATGATTGTGAAGATCCAATGAAGGATGGGATGATGGAGGAAAGTGATGATGCCTTCATTGCACTTGAATGCAAGTGAAACAAGAATGTGTTGAAGAGCCATTGCAACCAACCAACCCCCATCACATCCAAACATGGGGTGGCTGTAATCCCAAACCCTAGGATCCTAACAAATTGAATGGCTATTTTTATTGGATAATGCAAAGGATGTCGCACCCCATTTTTCTAGGGGGCAAATTGGTACAATTTTGCCAATTAAAAATAATTAATGACAATGAATTTTCATTTAATTGCAAGTTCAAAGTTCAAACTCAAAATTTCCTTTGGATCTAGAACTTCTCATTTAGATGCATGCACTTTTATGAAATATGCTTATCGATCATATGCACATATAACATTCTAAATATCACTCACACATTGGGTCAAGTTGGAACCAAAAGTTCATGTCCAAATCTTACACCAATGTGTAGTCTATTCCCTATGTATAGAACCAATAAAAGTATAACATCTGCCAAATGGCCAAAATGAGTCCTTCCTAATTTGTAGAAAACAAAACTTGAATCAATGAATTGCATTGGTCAACAAACAAGTGATTTGATCCTAGGCAACCATTCCATGGCCAAAGTGAACCAACAGCCACAACATACCATGAGGGATGGAGAGCGGGTGGATAGGAAAGAGTTTTCTATTGAATACCAATTCCTTAACTAACTGAGGTAATTAGCTCAATTTTCTATTTTTTCTACCTACCTTTCTACAACTCAATAGCCTAGCATTGTAGGTATTATCCAATTTTGGCTTGTTACCCATGTGCACTCAGTTTTGGGTCAATGTTGAAAGTGGAACTAAAACTAGAATTAGGTCCCATTTTTAGAACCAAATGGAATTGGAATGGTTTAAGGGGGCCATGTTATGCAACTGGATTGAAACCACCCTTGGTTATGACATTGCAAGTAACTAGAACCAAATTTGGGGTTTGGTTCCAAATTCATTTGAGAATTGAGATTGGACTAAATTTATAGAAAAAACAGGGTTCTAATTTTAGGGTTTAAGGAGTTTTTTTTTTTTTTTGGGGGAAGAAGCAGAAGGTTCTTATTCTTTAAAAAAAAAAAGAGGCTGAAGTTTCTTTATGACTTTCTTTTATGTTTCTTGTTTTTTCAAGCTTTTGTGTTCAAAAAAAGTTATGAATTCTTAAGTTGAGGCATTTCAAATTTTGTTTGAAAATTTCACCATAAAGAAAGAAGACACTATTAAAGCTTGGTGTCAACATCAACAAAATAATTGAAACTTTTTCACATTTGAACTATTTCCTTGCCAATTAACATTAAACTAGATTAATTAGGCTAATTCAACTTAATGCTAAACAATTGTGACCAAATTGAGTAGTTAACATAACACACCTAACATAATTGTTTTTGAATAAAAGTTCAAATCTTTTTTGAAAGCATGGCTTTGTCCATTTTGATATTTTGGATGTTGGAATTGGAATCAAAGATTACCTAAAAAACTAAGGGTTATTTAATTAAGGACTGGTACCAACATAACTTGAAAATTAAAAAAAAAACCCAAAATGGAAGCCACTACCCTAATTAAAAAACTAGAACCAAAAACAGGTCCCATATTTGAAATTAAAAAAATCGAAACCAAACCAGGACTGATCTGTTAAAAAATGTTAGGAACTGGAACCAAGGGGTCCCCCTAGAACTGGGGAACCGGCCAACACCAGTACTAACCAGCTACCTGCATCCACTTATTGCCAGTTATTATCTTACCTGCCTCCTTACATGACCTTTTCATGTACAGGATAAACTACCAAGGGTTTGTAGTGAAACCTGATGTTAGCTGAGTTGGGGTTCATCCTGAACTGGGTCACAAGTCATAACAGGCCCTTCCAATGGATGGTGTGCTGGTGGCTTTTGGATGATCTTGCATCCCTCTGGCCACCAATCCAAGCCACTCAGTGGCCAGACAGAGTGTTTTGAACCACCTCCACTCCCCCACCATCTGGCACCAAGATACAGATCCAACAACAACAACAAACAGCAGTAATCAAAGCAGAATGGTACAATCTGTTGTTATTGGGCAAATCCTTATTCACATTGCGAGATGCAAGTCACAGCATGCTTGGTTATGGGTTTAGAATTTGGTTCCATCTTTTAAAGGGTCAGTTTGCTACTTCTGACTACTTTAAGGTCCTCTGACTCTGCAAATTGTGAATGAAGTAAAACATCATGTATGTGCTTGGCCAGCTCACTCCCACCATGGTCTGTGTAGATTTGGATGGTAGGAATTATTATCTATGAGAAACTTCTTAATGAATTCTCCAATGCACAAGATCCACACCTGCATCTTCTCATAAGTAATTTGCTAATATCAGATTAGTGAATGATGATGACCCAAACTGGGAGCAGATTTGGTGTGTGTGTATGTGTGTGTTTTGTTTTGGTGTGCACGTCTTGAACATAACAGAGTTATCCATCAAAGGAGTCCATCCTTTCCAGTGATCCATGACAACCCTGTGCCCTTCTAGTTGAGGAAAATTTGTGACCTAAAAAAGAGGACAGGTTCTTAAAGTTATTAACAAACTTGGCAAGATCTGGATCATGCTCAGCCTGTCAGAAGTGATGGGTGGCGATTGGTTGAATGATGGAGCTATAAACCTGGACTCAACACTAAGTTAATCCAGAGTTGAGAGATCCTGCACCAATCGTCAAGGTTCTCCCCCTGATCAGTTGTTGGGAAGAGGTTACACCCAACATGAGTTTGGTGGTGATGACGACTTCACCAACTTCAAATTTCCAAAATTCAGGCAATAATTAAAGAAGTTTTATGATCTCCAAGTCCATCTATCCTCCTTTTGGCTTAGAGAAAAGGAAAAGTGAAATTCAAGTGAACACGGTCATGTGCAAATGAAATTAGTGGAGCAAGCTTTGCAAGTATTGAAAACAAACCATTATTTTGTGTGCCAATTAATAAAGCATCATGTACTATCACATTTTAATTAGGATTACTTAACTTCCAATGAGCCTACACAATAAGAGGACTGGGGTATTCTCCCAAGAGGTATTTAATTTGAGGTATTAAACTAAAAGATAGGCTTGAATTTAAAAACCACCACTCAAGGTTAAAGAATAACACCTATTGACCAATGTAATTTACATAAGAAAAATATTTAATCCTTGGATCAAAACACATTAGGTAGTCTACCCATGATCTCTTTGTGACAATCTTAGCTTGTAATTGGTGGAACCATGCCTTTGCCAAAAGTGTGACAATCTTCACTTGTAATGTGTGGAACCAGGCCTTTGCCGAAAGTGTGAAAGTATTACCCTCAAAACTGGCACAAAAATCATCTCATTCTTCTTCCTTTTCACTACTACTTTATGCGCCAAGGAATGGGCGATCCTGATTCTATGGAATTAAAAGACAATGCATATCTTCTTTTGGCTGAAAAGAATGCAAAATGACTCTTATGATACTTCTCACATACTTGTCCCTCATGAGTGTCCCATATTCCAAAGTCATTTGTACATAGTAGACTTGTGTGACAAAGTAAGGTACACTTTGCACAAACCTAGAAGTCACACAAGAGATATCAGATATCGCAAGCCCCCCAAGACAAGACGAGTGGGAAACTGGATGATAGAGGGAAGACCAAAAGAACTTTAGAGCATGCCCAACGGCAACAATAAAATGCCCCCTGTACAGTACTATTTGGAGAACAAGCCGCAGAAAAACACGATGAAGCAGCTTGAGGCACTGGAAGAGTGCATATTACCAGTGCACTACTAAAGCGCGAGTAGCAGGAAATGAGTGTTTCTCAGCAATAAATGACCTTTACTTATTGGTCAACTACAATGATTGGCCCAGGTGGTGAGAGTTAAAATAGTCTCTCAAATTTCATGGGTTCATGGGTGGGGGATTGGGAGAAAGTGAATTGTGCACACTGGATGTGCTAAATAGTAATACAGGACTGCTGCTGTTGGGCATGCTCTTACATGTAAAGGTCCAGAAGGTCTTTACAATGGGCAAAGGTCCGAGAATGAGGGTTCTGGGCCCATCTCATTTAGTAAGGAATTCCCCCTTCGTCCCGCCTCACTTTTTGCCTGAAAAATAGGGAGAGCAGGTCTACTGGCAGCAGTGAATTGGCATGTACACTGTACTTTAGATAGAATACGGCCCCCACATAGTAACATTTGAATAGTATCTCACTTTATACTCAAATTTTCCCTAGCATCATGGCATGTGTAGTTGATCAATTGAATGAATTTTGAACGGCAAAATGACACCTTCAGCCTCAATCTGAAATCTAATTTCATTAAAAATTGATTTATTTTATTTATTTTATTTTTTTGTTTTTTGAATTTCTAATGACAAAAGATGAATCAGAATTCTATATTTCTGCACCTTAGGTCTAAAATTTACAAAATCACTTGCATCAAACTCTACTCATAAAGGCTTTCCAATAATACCAAGATTGTGCCCCACTTTCACTATTTTTTCTGAGTTATTTGGACAGTATTGTTCAATATTCAAGAGCTCTTGCACCATATGTCTAAACATCATGAAACCACCTTGAAGCACTTGTATTTGTCAAGAGCAATGGATAGTATCAAGTGTGTGACAAGGTTTTGTGGTTTGGGAAATATTACTGTGACAAACAAAATGAACAAGTTACTTTTCTTAATAGATAGATTAGTGTGGCATGTCTTGCTGGCTCAAGTGTGAAAAGGGCTTTGCTAGTAGAGTTCAACTATGAAAAAGTCATTTTAAATCGCAAGAACTACTCAAAAATGCAATATCTTCCCCCATCTTAGGTCTAAAACTTACACAATCACCTCCAAGAAATTCACTCATGGAGGACTTTCCATGAATACCAAGAGCTCACCCCAATTTCCTTAAAAAAATTAGTTTAATTTTTTTGAATTTTCTTTGACAAATTGTTAAATTTTCAATAACTCTTGCATTATAGGTTTAAAGTTTAAACATTACTAAACACCTCAGTGCACCCTTTCTCATTGAAGGTATTCCAATGGTACCAAGAGCCCAACTGTGAATGTGACAAACAAAAGCAAAAGAATCAAAACAAACTACCTTCCTTAGAAGATAGATTTTTACATGTGGGGATGGTCGCTGGAGAAACAATTTATGCTCTATGTGATGTTGTAAGCATGGGTTAGAGGGCTAAATATGTTGGGTAGACATGCCTCTAATGAGGCCCCTTCTTAAAGGCTGAAAAACAAGAAATACAAGCACAGGAGCCCAAATTTGCACCAAGAAGATATAGGTACTACCCAACTGGCTGTTGCCAAAAAAATTAAGGTCTTATCTCGTCGCCTATTTTGGGGTTGTTGGGACCCATCTCATAAAATTATGGGGTTCTCAGCCAATGGAAAGAAGGCACTAATAAGCCAACACGGAATGATTGGTAACTTGAGGAGCACTTTATTGGCACGGAAATTGTGTAATCCATTTCTTGTGGCAGCCGTGCGTTACGAACGCGTTAAGGTGACGTGAGAACGCTTATCACCAAACACAGTTCCATGATCGAACATTTTAAATATACCTAGATCATGTTTAAATCATGAAGTTTCAAAACCCTCACTCCCCCCCCCTTACTTTTGGTACCTCATATTTCTCATTTTTGCTATGGGTTTTAAGAAATCTAAATGGGTATGGGTGCACCCAACATTAAATAATCCTTTTGAACTCCAGAGGCAAAGGAGCAATGTCTAAGGATTCTATAAGGTCTCCTAGATTTAAGTGTTCGGTCACCGGATCGTACTATACTATTTTTATTTTTTTCCGAACCGTCCGTCCACGCATCGGACGCTCCGGTCGACGGGTGGCCGTCGTCCGCTGGGACACTAGTGTCTCGCCGCTCCCGCGCGGTGTCTTTTATGTAGTTTGACGGCTGTAGGGTGCATTCTCCAAGGTAGTCGCTTGCGCTCGCTGCCATTTCCGAGATTCAATTCTTCCTAAGAGCACGAGCTTCGTGAAGTATTGAGAAATCAGTGAACCTCTTTATTTCCCCTTTTTGGGGGGGGTTGGGGAGGGTGGTTGGTTTTTCTTCCTTCGTCTTGTGTTGTCGCACGGTTTCTTGAATCGTTGTTTTTCCTGCTGTGTTGCCGCGTCCGCAGATCGTCTGATCGAATTCTGCAAGCGGATGAGTTAGGAACCTGCAGTACATACTATTGGGGATTAATACTGCTGAAGAAATCGTAATTCCGGGGACGTTGCAATCGGTGTAAGGGTCGAGCAGTCGAGAAAAAGAAGAAGCTTTTGGAAGAGCTGACGATTCTAAGCCGTGGGCTTGCTTGGACAGGAGAGCTTGGGAGTAATGAGCTTTGGTTAGGGCGTTGGTGTCAGTATTGGACTCTTAGAAATGCTGCTTGAATTCTGAAACATACCTGTGGGTGTGTTGCTTGATCGGTGTGAAAGGAGGAAGGGAGGGAGGGAAGAAGGGCTTTCAGAGGAACTGAAGGATTTCAGAGGCAACAACGGAGGATGTCAGTCTGGATTCTGACACCTCGGCGGATTCTTTGGGATGTTGTGTGCATAGCAGAAGTGATTGTTAGCGTTGTAGTTCATTTGAGTTATGGCCTATCCGTCTTTGGCTCCGCGGTATGGATCGATGTGATGAGTACTCTGTCAGCCAGCCGCCCACAAAGCCGGCGTCATGCTCATGCTCGAGTGCACCCAATCGTCGACGAGAATGGCGAGAATTCCAAGTTCGTCGCTGATGATGATGATGATGAGAGGGCGACGACAAGAGCAGTAAAGAAGCAGCATGTGGAGGGGTTCGGAGCTCATCTCCTCCAAGGGCATCATGAGAAACCGCCTATCGTGTTGTTGCACGGCATTTTTGGATTTGGCAAGGAGGTCGGTATTACGCATCTCTACTCCAAAGCTCCTTGTGTGATCAGGGGGAATGGGATCTGTCAAGCTGCACCCACTTGGGATTTTTTCCAGAGCTCGACTCTTCTGTTTGAATTCTTGCTTTTGTACTTCCGTCCTTCCTCATGAAGTCTTCTTCCTTCCTCATGTTATCAACTCTTTTTTTTGTTTTGGTTGCAGAAATTGGGTTCACTGTCGTACTGGGGTGGCGCAGAACAAAGATATGATCGGATTCTTGTACCAGACCTTGGAGCTCTCACCAGTATTCATGACAGGTTTGGCCACTTGCCAATATGGTATCTTGTTACTCAGTGTATCTTCTTGTACTAGTCTAAGCAAGAGGGCTGTAACTCACAGAAGGAGCTGCAATTCAGAGGTTCCATGCAGAATCTGAGTTCAAGGACACCACAGGTCGCAACCAAGGGTACCCTTCTCTGGATCTGAAAAATTCTGTAACATCTAACAACAATTTGATAATTTTGGACCTTGTCATCTCATCAGTTGAAAGCAGTTACAGAATTAGAAGCAATCAATGATCTGAGGTTTTCTTAGCTGCAGTTTTATATCCAGTGAAGAATGTTTGCTCATCATGTGTTTGCATCTGACATGTGTTTTGTTTGAGTAAATTCCAGGGCTTGCTTGTTGTTTTATTACTTGAAAGGTGGGACTGTGGATTATGGACTCAAAAGAAGCCAGCAGTTTGGACATTCACGATTTGGTAGGACGTATGAGCAAGGTAAAATTATATGTCTATTTTTTCTTGCAGAATGATGCTGCTGCTGCTGCTGGGCTTCTCTGCAATAGTTTCTCTAGTGCAATAAACACAGAATATTCTTAAGCGTTTAGGCACCAGTGACACATTGTTATAGGCCTTTTCAAACAAGCATAAATGTGAGGCTAGCTAGCCTCAGAGCTTGCACTACTGTTACCACAGAAGCTGGAAAACCTTGTAATGTTAGCTGAAGACTGAGGTGGCCTTTTGCTGGGCAGATGTGAACAATTGCTTCTCTGTACTAGAGTACCAGTTATGGCTTCCAGTGAGCCATAACTGGCACCCATTGCTGGCTCCATAGCATAAAGGACTGACTCAAACCTTCTTAGCCCTGGGAGTTACACCCCACCCCACTCCACCTTATCAAGTACTAGCATGAGCAGCTTGAATTTGTTTCCTATGTTTGCATTTTGCATGGGCAGGACACTATGCTGAATGGGATGAGAACCATCCTATTCACCTTGTGGGGCATTCATCTGGAGTGCAAGTTGCCAGACAATTACAACACATGCTAGCTGAAAAGGTGAGCAATTTTTGTTACTTTCAGTCAGACAATTCCTCTAGTCATTGTGTCTCCACTGTTCCAGTTTGAGATCATAGAAATTGTCATCAAAAAGCACATGCTATAGATATACTCAGATCCATGGAAGAGGAATTACCAGGGGGTATCATGTGCAAGAATAGGGTGACAATTATTAGCTGGGGTTGTATTTTCTAAATATTGGGAGGCTAAAATGCAGGCTTTTCCTGGTCACAAAACCACATCAGCAGATTGGGTGCTGAGTGTAACTTCACTTTCTGGAGCTATGAATGGGACAACTCGTGTTTTCCTTGATGGTATCTGGTTTGTGTCACTTGACATATACCTGATCTTTCTCTGTTATGATTAGTTCTATCATCAGTCCTGTCTTTTTTTTAGTGAATCTTTCTTTGTCTTTTTCCATACAATTTGTGTTGTACCCTTTGTGTAAAAGAATCCATAAACATAAGATCATTTTCAGATGTGATTGTTCGTCTGTATTAACTTTGAATAAGAATTATCACATGTGATTGCTTATAATGACATCAAGTTTGTTATATGAATGCAGCCCAGAAGATGGTCAGACTATGAAAACAATTAGTCTACTACAGTTTCTGCGAATTGGTGTACTTTTTTATGAGTGGCTTGATATTCCAGCACTAAAGAAATACTATGCCTTTGGATTTGATCACTACAACCTGTCCTGGCATAAGGCTGGGATGTCGGGTCTAAGAGATACGATGCTTGGCCGCTCAGGCCCATTTGCTGCCAGAAATTGGGTACTTCCAGATTTAAGTATCCAACATGCTGTGGAGGTGAATAAAAAACTGCAGACCTATCCCAACACCTACTATTTCAGGTACATTGTTCAAATTTTTCAAAGGGTTCTAAACCCTGAATGTCCTTGCATATGGACTGTTGCATTTTTGAATATTGGAAGGGAGTGTCAGATTTTGCATCGAGTATTTGCCGTTTCAAGGCTACCTCAACATTGTGTGTTGCATATCTTGATTTACAGCTATGCAACAAAACATACGAGGAAAGTGTTCTCTCAGATATTGCCCAAAAGTTTTCTTGGCACACATCCATTGCTCTTTCTTCGTGCACTGCAAATCTGTCTCTGGCGGCACCCTTCACATCTACCTCCTCCTTATGATGTTTACAGGTAGGCTTTTGTTTCCTAAGTGTTCATATTCTTTTCAGTTGCAGGGAATTGACATGTGGCCAGAGATTTAGTAGATATGTTGGCAATGGCAGGTTTTGACTAAATGGGTACATGGTTTTCTGCAGAGATGAAGATTGGCAAGATAATGATGGTGCACTGAACACGGTGTCACAGCTGTACCCTCGGATTCCTATTGAACATCCGCACTGTGAAATAGGCACAGAATCCACAAATGATGAAGTTCTGCAACCTGGCATCTGGTATGAGCAAATATCCAATACATAGTAGTTTTCAAAGGGTGTCTGGCTCAAACTTTTTTCTGCAAGTTTTGCCTCCAGATTGGGTTCTGACATGAGATTCCCATCATCTTCAGGTATTATACAACGCTACAAGCTGATCATGTCTACTTCATCATGAACCGCGACAGGGCAGGTGTACATTTTGATTTATTATATGATAGCATTTTCCAGCGCTGCCATACACAGATGAGACGAGTTCTCAAGTCTCAACCTGTGGAAGCTGTTAAATCATTATGCAATTTGTGAGCATGAAATCAGAGTGCCAACTCAGACTATTTCCACACGAGGCAAGCTTCAGTTATTGGAGGGGCTCGATATTCTCCCCTGTCATTTTACAAGAGTGGTTTGGAATCAAACCAAAGCCACTGCTTCTAAATTCAAGTAGTGCTTTAGGACTTCATTTAGCATAGACATTTTGTCTTGGTCTTCTGTTGCTTCAAGAAAACACTGCAGAGATTTAGAATGAATTTCTGTATAATTGTTTGTTTCTGAAGCAGGTCATCTTTGCCCATTGTTGGGAGCTAATCACTGCACATTATGATGAAGATGATGGTTTGACACTTCGAAAATCACAAGCTCATGACCGCATTTGTCCTTGTGTTTGTTTTGGTTTTGTGAGAAAGGACAACATTGGAATGTTTTACCTTCGGTGTTTTGTGGAGTTTCTCTACATGGTTATATTGACATTTGTTTAGCAGCAGAGATATTGGTTTGTTTGGCTCTTTCAGAGGCATGATCTGTGACAATGATATCAGAAAAATTGCTTAGTGATACTGACGTTCGCATTGTGATGCTCCACCAGAAGCTCAAAATGTGGGGTGGGAAATTTATCTGCCCCATAATCCTGTTCATTTTTAAGGCTATTGGCATCTCCGGGAGTTTGTTTCTCCATTTGTTATTTTGTGGTATTCTTGCTTTGAATTATGCCTCTTTTGCTAGTGTGAGTTCTATTTGTAACTTCCATTTTTCTGTGTCAACCCATGTTGGCAAGTAAGCCCCCAGTATCACATGCTTTTGGATCCATTTTCAAGCTTATCAAAAGATTAGGTACTTGCACATTTGACACCTTAATGGAACAGATATAATAGGATGTTGAATAACAGCACATGGCACAATAGTTCTGCACTTTAGAGCAAGTTCAAATCTTCAACAGTTAATTAGGAGATGTTCCATGACTATGAACTCAGACTTCACAGTACTACCTGTGAACATTCTTCAAAATGTGGGACCGAATGAAAACTACAACAGGCTGTAGTTTCTCCCTTACAAAGCAAAGCAAACACATTACATGCTTGGGACCGAATGAAAACTACAACAGGCTGTAGTTTCTCCCTTACAAAGCAAAGCAAACACATTACATGCTTTCTGTCTGTAGCCAATCTGGGAAATTCATGAAAAATGCATGACAAGGAATATGCATTTATGGTAAGGAATTTGTCACTAATTTGTTAGGATACAGAGTTAGCAATATGGCTATATTTTGTTTTGTTGAGGTGTGGTTGAAGTTCTCTAAATGTTAGGGGTCTGGATTCAGAACTTCACTAACCATTAGGCATGACCTTTACAATATACATGAAATGGAGGAAAGTTCTTGCTGTAACATTTGCGGTGTACTTATCTAATTTGAGATCCATGCTTCTGAGCACTACCAGTGTCGGTCAACTATATATGTCTTTTCTTATGGTTTTCAATAATTCATCATTATTTATGTTATTGTCAAATTTAATTTAAATTAATATACATTTCACGGACATGAAAAGAAACATGTTAATTTGTTTTCCGTATCATGTTGGTGGATACAGAAAAAAAAGTGAGGTAATTATAAAATGGAGGTAGTTATTAGAAAAAATGAGAGATAGTTATTAAGAAAGTTCATACGAAAAAAAAATTATTAAAAAAGAAATGAAATAGTTAGGCTTGAAAATGAGATAGTTATTTCTGAAATTGTTTTTGGAATGGTCCATGGATGACCATACAAAGGATTCCAGGAAATGCCCCATATACCAATTCTGATTACTCATCACTGGAATTTTTGCATAAACCCCTAAATCCCCAAATTCCCATTACAATAAAGGACATTCTTAATCACTCTTGGTTTACAACTAAGCTATCCACTTGGGTAAAATCAACATTTTCTTTTAAAAGTTTCTGGGTCTTTAACTTAGACGAACTTCACATGCAAAACTACACCTCACACACTATTCTGTTCCATGGCTACAGTTGGATTTAAAACATTGACTTGTAACCGTGGGTATTCATCTATCCATTGCTGGAAATTCAATATCTAGTAAAAATAGATTTGGCTTTTATGTAAAACATATCCATTTTCATATGGCCTTTTCTGCCTCTTTTTAGTCCCTTCAGAAGGCACAATGGACAGGTTTTCTTCTTGGGTCTACCTTCCCTAATCATTGTTCAAAATCCACATGCTCATTATGCAAATCGTAAAAATCATTATATTATGAGTAAAGGCCATTGTGCCCATTTTGTTGCTCTTTGAAAATTTTTGCCTCACCCTATTGGCCAAACAACGTGGGGCTCATTGTGAACATAACAATTGTGGTTTATTGACCATCAACTCAATTTCAGCATCACAAATCATCAATGAAACATTTTGGTGATTAAATCCAAGAATGTCTGCAATAACATCAAAATGAGTTACAGCCTAACCCTTTCTCCCTAACATTCAACTTTGTTTAGTAGAAAATGCGCAAATTGGATTTTGATTTGTAAACCTCCAACATGGTAACTCGTGTTTCAAGATTACGTCATAGAATGACAAACTATCCATGTGGTACCTAAAACTCATGTCCCAAGAACTTGTCATGAAATAACAAGGCCAACCAAGGCCAACATTTCCCACAAATAATTGTGCAACCCTAAACAACACAAAGTTGGAAATGAACTTTTCATATAACATGATTCTCGTTTTTGAAATTATCATTCAAAAATTATGACATTGAAATGCTGAAAATTTAATGAAATTTGGTTCGATGGATGCATCACTTTTTACACCTTCCACAACAGTTCCAAAAATTTCATCTCCAAATGAGCTACAAAACCCCATGGGCCTCCTTTCCAAAACTCCGATGGCATAGACAACATATAAATCCAACTCCATATGCATCATATATGAATTTATGAAGAGACTCCTAATTAGTTCCAAAATGAAAATTGAAAATAATGAAATTTTCTTTTATTGTTTGGTCATGTTTATCATTTGTTTGTCCGGCCATTAGACCTTGTTTGCCAACTAATTAAGATGAAAAAAGGATGGATGAAATGAAAAAATGAAAGATGAAAATCATAATCTGAAAAATCCAATTTTTTATAAATAGAAATAAAATAACATAAAAAACATGTGTGAGTTTGGATTGGCCTTCCACCTATAGTCTAAGTTCAAAAAAATGATAATTTTGTTTAAAAGAAAACTAGGTTTAGGTAAGGTCTAGATTAGACTCCTAACCTCGCTTATCCTAAGCCTACGTTGGAGCTCTTGAACCTTTAGTTGAACCCAAACCTCAAAGGCTTAAGGAGGAGTTCAGAGTTTTTGGTGATGGCAAAGGAGGTTGATGTTTTCATTATTGTTGCCACCACTCCTTGTGCCCATTTTCAACTTTTTTTGTAATTGTTAAATTAGCTTGTGATGAAGGCTAAGTTGATTCAAAATAATAATTATTAGTATATTTTTTAAATCAAATATTAAAACCCCTGGCAGCACATGATTTGCCTTTAATTGTGACCAAAATAGTTGCATCTTAGTTGCATGTGACAATACATATACAATGGAGTCAAAGGATGAAATGTATTTGTTGACTTTTTCTTTCATACAATACCCTTTGTCATTTGCGATTAGTTTATCACATGCAACTTGTTTTAGGCAACTAAAAGGATTTTAGTTGCAAAATGTTTCTTGCAACTAAAATTTAATTGGAAAGAGTAGTTGAAAATACATGTTTTTCTTCTAGTGTCCTAAGTAAATACGTAAGTAGGTAGGTCCTAAGTAAATACGTAAATATGTAGATGTTAAGACCTACCTACTTACCCATGGTTATGTACAACCTACTTAGCTACTAAAAAATATATTTACTTTTTTCAAAATACACTTAAATATGCCATGTGACAAAAAAATTATTGTGCCACATGTCATAATCTCGAACCATCATTAACAATCATAGTGAACAATGGAGATTAATATATATTTTTTAAATCCAAAAATCTCCATAGTGCCACGTGTCAGATTTTAATAGATGGATGATAATTAATGACGTCAACATGACATTATGGGTGTAGTTATAATGGAGTTGCATAGTAATTGAAAATGAGTTGTTTTGATAGAATTGCAATTGAATTGTAATGAGTTGCACCATATATATAGTGAGTTGCAACTCTACAACTCATGTAACTTGTTTGTTAACATTCAAAACGTATAAATATAATGAGTTACAAGTGTCCCCTACAACTCAAAAATTACGTTGCAAGGCTAGTTGCAAAACCCCCCTTTTTCTCATAGTGCCCATAAGTGTGGCAGCTTGTGAATTGTGGCATCCTAAACTCCATTAAAACTTGATGCATTAGCCTTTGTCATGTTCATGATGTTTAAGAAATTACCAATAACAACTTTAGATGTTGAACCTACACAAATTTTATCTCCAGCTTGGAATCCCCTTACACACAAATCATGATAGAAAAAGAAATTAGAAACATATGAATACAATTCTAGACTTGGGATGAAATCATAAGAAAACGCTTGAAAAATATGCATGAATATGAAGATTAATTCCTTTGTTGCTTGCTACCCGTGCATAATAATTATGACATAATGAGACCTATTTTCTTACAGAATTGGTTACCAAGGTGAAACCAAATATTAACTCAGTTGAAGTTCATTGAACTAAGTAATAACCGGCATCCAGTGGATGGTGCACTGGCGGGTGCTGGTTCACTGTGGCCGTATGGGAGTACACATACATGTTAGAGGGTAGGTTATGATGTTCAGCCAACAACCATAGGGAACATGCAAAAATGTGTTGGGGATGTACCAAACGGCCAAAAGGCAGCATACTATGATATAAAACTCCTAAGCTAATGTCCAATGGGTGTGCTATCACATAGTGAGTGAGATGCTATTTACAATGGACAAAGGAAAAATAATCAACTATAGTAAAATGTCATTAAAAAGCTATGTGAATTTGGAAACATAGTGGCCACATAAGCCTAGAGTCTAGAGTTGGATCTTGGGATGGTAAAATATTTTTTCCGTTATGCAAATCCAAGTAGAACTCAAGAATTTAACTACAAAATGAATGTTATATAAACTAATTTAAAAACAAACATGGGGATGAATGTAAACATTCATCTTCATTATGAATGAATGAAAATTTCATTCATCTAATGTATGGATGAATTTTTTTTTGAATTTACATGTTTTTAATATATAAAACTTCCAAAAAAATTATGAATGAATGTTTTATTTTATCATTAATTTATATCAATGAATTATTTTCCCCCTTACTTTTAATTAATTAGAGTTTTATGAAACATAATTTAATTATATATGATATAACATTTGTTGAGTAATATAACGTAAATTTCATTCTAAATGTATTTGATGGCTCTGGTTTAAAATGCCATTATTTTCAATATGTCTTAACTATATTACTATTATCATGCTAACATCCACCCATGGTCATTTTTAAAAAAATTACTTAATTAGTTAATTAATTTTTCAAGCAAATTGATCCAATGTCATTGACAACAATGGAAGATTTTTTTCATTTTCCTTTGAAGGTGCCACAATTTTCGTTAAATTTAACTAATGTTGTTGACAACAATGGGTTTTAAATGCCTTAAATATTTTTAAACTACTTGTTCTCATTAATAATAATGGTTTTTTGAAATAAACTAAAATTCAATTTCAAGCACCTTAACTAACTTCCTCTAAACAACCTATTATCATAGATGACAATGGGGTTGTTTTTAATAATTATTTATTTTCAAGGTGCCTTAATTTTTCACAAAATACATATATAATGTTGTTGACAACAATAGTGAGAGGGGAGTTAACATTCATCACATGACAACATTTTTTAAATTGCTTAACATTGTTGATGAAAATAAAATTTTAAACAAAGTTTTAAAAATAATTGCTCCCATCATCATATTTTCCCCTATAGTCACATTATCCATCATTATTAATTGACATTCAAGTTTGAAAAAAATGAAGATGAATATAAATAATTTTTGATTTTTTATCTTCCAATCATGAATGAATTTCATCCAATAATTTATTTAATTAGTCCAATGCATAAAGAAATTCATCCATATGAAATCATTTATTTATGGACACATTCATCCATGTACGTGGATTCAAATCACATTAAGTTTTAAACTATAAGCTCAAAGCTCAAGCTTTACTTTCATGCACAAGCCATCTTCGCTTGTGATGCCCATAGCCATAACCACAAAAACCACAAAGAGGAAAAGGTGGACCCTTCCCACCTACCTTCCTTATTCTTGCCAATGATGATGATTGTTGCGATGGTGATGTGGTCTAATGTAGCTTTTATTATTATTGCCGTTCAATGAAGGTGATGCCCCCTTCAAAGAGAGAGAGACCCAAAAAGAAAATGATAAATAGAGGGGGAAAAAGATAAAGAGGGATGGGGCCCCTTATGACAAAGGCAAGGGACTCCTCCTTTAATATTGTTGTTTTTTCTTGTTTTATTCATACCTTTTTCAGACTTTGGGTACCTAGGCCAAGTTGGGGCTCAACTCCAAGGGGACTACTACAATTACATAATGAAAAAAAAAAACTAAACACAAATAACAAACAAGAAGTCTATGGCACTTGTCACACATAAAATAATGCAAACCATTACATAAAAACAATGCTTTATAAAAATGAACCAAGATGTAGCATAAACAACTAAATCAAACTTTTGATGATTCAAAATAAGATTGATTTACAAACAAACAAGAATCCAAGCCCCAAAACATGAAAAGGAAAATCACACGCCCATCATGTGCAAAAAAAAGCCTTACATAAATACTAAAAACTTTTTAAAAAAAACCTTTTGTGTTTTGAAACCTTCAAAAATGATTTGAGAAAACATTATGAACTAAAGTGATGATAGATTAAAAAATAGTTGGGGATGACAACGAAAGCGCAATTGTAAAGATCACAATGTCATGAATTAATTGGAAATTAAGGTTGTCACTTTGTTTGTACTCTAGAATAGATGGAGCTTTGTTTTGTGTGTTTACATTTTGTAAATGATCATTGTGATGGCTTGATTGTTGTTGCATTATTGGAGATTGGATTGTGATGAAAAATGAAAGTTCATTTGCTGGGAAGGACTTGCATGGTTATTTTTGTTTTGTTGTAATTGATGAAAGGATTTTTGCGAATAAAAGTTGCGAATGGTGAAGAGGTCGAGCAAATGAATTCTTAAGTTGGGTTTGCTTTTCAAGGAAGACATTTTTTCTTATTTAAAAAATAAATAAATAAATTGTATGGGTTTGTCGCAACCCTATTTTGAGGGAAGTGTGAGGATGAAACTCACACTCCTGAAGTTGGGACTTGGGAGTCTTTCGGGACTCCCAAAACTTTAAAGTTTGATTGCATGGGTCAAAACACCTCGCATTGGGGTGTTCTTTATATTATTTGGAAAGCTATTGAAGTCTAAATGTCGAAAATGGCCTCACATGGGCCATTTGGACATCTACAGCACAGGTTATGGCAAAAAGAAGGGCCAGGAGTCAAACTGACAGTTTGACTCCCGACCATTAAAAGTCGGGAATCGACCCAACCCCAGTGCGTGCAGGTGGAGTGTGACACACTATTGGAAAGCTCTTGAAGAGAGCTACAACTTTGTTTCAGACCTCATCCCAATCAAAGGTCTGAGCAAAGAATTATGATCGTGCAAAGTCCCGAAAGTCCAAACCGGGACAATTTCGGGACTCCTCCTTGGGACTCTCGAAACAAAAAGTCATTCGGATGTGGGTGCTGTGGAAAAGCACAGAGTACATTATATGGGGGAAGGTGCTGGCTTCCCCCGAGTTTGGGCCATGGTGAGTCAAGTGAGTCCAAAGTTACCTGTGGTTTGTCCTAGCACCAATGGTGTTCCAAAATGTGAATTAACCAACTTGTTAGTTGGTTTGATGCAGGTTCGAGTAAGTGGATAGTTTGTCACTCTTCCTAGTCCCTTCCCGGAGCTTCAGCACACCCCTCTACCCCTTCTAGTGCTGAGAGCTGGGAGCGTGCCCCAAGTTCCTCACAATTCTGTTGTGAGAGTAACTTAGACCCAACTTGAATCTAACTAGGGACTTGGGAATGTGTCAGGGTTAAAGATAGGGAGTTTTTAAAAAAAATGTTTAATGTTGTTTTTATGGGAGGAATGCCCAAGGAGAAGGTTTTGTTGGCTTTGGTTTGAAGTTTAATTTCCATTGCACAAGTTGTTAAGGCATTGCACAATGGTATCTCTTTTTAGATTATTGAGGTTAAAGGTCAATTGGGGAAGATGATGAAAATACCAGGGGTCTGTGAATGGTTTGATAAAATTTGTGGGGATTTGTGTTTTTTGTAATTTAGGTGGGACTTCCATTTGTGTTGAACATAGAAAACCTATTAATGTGGGATCTAATGTGGGATCTCTCAGGGATTTGTGGGAATTGAAATTTGGGTACAAAATTTTGGGTTTCAAAATTTGACTTATTTAGTTCAACATAGGTGGGGTTTTGCAAAATGTTATTTTGGGTGATTTTTTTGTGCAAGGGATGTGGGTTTCATTTGGGAGGGTTTTAGTTATTGTCACACATAAACCAATGGGCTCATTGAGAGAAAATAAGAGGGAATTTGATTCCCTAAGCTTGTAGTTTATAATTTAATTTTTGTTGGGAATTCAGAAGTGTGGGTGTAGGTTAATCAAATGAAATAAACTTTTGTTTCTATGTGGGCTTGAATTGTTTTTCTTTCATTCATATAAGTTTTACTTTTGGCCTTCACTTTTGGCTACAACACTACTTAGGTTTATATCCCAAACATGAAATAATTTGAATTTCATTCACATTTGAACCAATTTAAAGTCAAAACACAATTAATCAAATTAACCTAATTTAATGTTAAGTTATTTAAGATTTAATTGGAAGTATTCTTGACAAAATTTTTGACAATTAAAGAATTAATTTTGATAAATTAAAAATAAAATTATGACAAAATTTGTGAAAGCAAATTATCAAACCATAAATCTTATAATTATTCTTTATGTAATTTTAAATATTAATAAATCAACTTATAAATATCCCTAAATATGTGATTGATAAAAAAATTCATGCAAAAAATTAAAATTGTTAATGTGAAATGGACTTTCGAAAATACAAATTTACAACAATCATGTCATTTAGAACTTTTAAAATTTTTAAATATACATGTTAAAAAAGTTTCAATGCACTTCACTAATAAATTATTCATTTGACAATGTTTTATTTTTAATTTTTATTTTGACATATTTTTTGAGTCTATATTTTTCATTTTTTTTTTGTGACAGACATAGTGTTGTCACATTCAAAAGTATATTATAAATTCATAATCTACTTAGAGTTCATTCAAAATTTTGATGTTGATTCCAATTAAAATCTATAACAATATGAATAATTAAAAAATTAACAACGTCAATTTTAAGTTTGACTTTAAATTTTACATTTACATATAATAAAAAAATTATAAAAAATGATAAGTGTGACTATCCAAACCGTTCTCCTATTCATGCTTTCACCCAACTAAATGTCCTTCCAAGAAGTCCTCCCCTTTCCTTATTCATATGCTTCTTGCGACAAGAAGAGGTTCGGGAACTAGATGTTCCCCTTGTGATTCCCCCCTCTTATGTGGTTCATTTGTCTTCTTGAACATGGGTCCTTCCATTTTGTTCCTTGTTTTCACCCTTTTTTTTGGGGTGCTTTGGTTACTTTATGGTTGGCAGGGTTTCATCATATTTCTTTCCTGTCTGGGAAACAAAAGTGTGGACTGCAACCTTCCAAGTGCTGGTGAAGTGGGAAAGGCACTTGGCAATGGCTGGCTGAAACCCCCCGAGCTGCTAAGGTTCTCTGGCTGTCATCAATGGTGGGCCTGCAAAGTGATGCGTCAGCGGAAAGTACAAACAGACGCACAGGGCGAAGAAACAAGGAACATCGCACATGCACCTACGGCATACACATACAGATAAGTTAGTGATATGCACACTGTTTAGACATGCGTGTACAGTTTATTTGCTTCTTGTTTCTTGTTCTTTGCTAGTGCAAGACTCGAGTACAGTAGCTATGGCGCCCTCTTTTTCCTTATCGCTAGCTATGCCCGCTGGTGCCGCCATTTCACCTGCTGCATCTGCAATCATAGCTTACCGCAATGTCACAGGTTCCTCTTCCACCGTCTCTAGTCAACTGGGACGTTTTTCCAGCTCTGAGATTTTTGCTGTCAAGTTAGTAGCTGCTCCTTCTCGGCGGCTGTGCTGCTTCAGCGTTCTGGACGATTCTTCAGCTCCTGGACGTGTGGCTGTCTGTAAGGTATGCTTCTTGGACTTGACAAAAGCTTATTATGTCGATCGACGTCGGCGCTGTGATGTGGTTCTTTTGTGGTCCACTGTTTGTCGATTAAGCTTCCATTTGTGTTGATGGACTCGATTTTTTTATCGAGAGAATTTCAGCTTGGAAGGCATATTGGAGGTGAAATGCCTACTACAGCTGTTTGTGATGTTTTTTGGATCTAATTGAAAGTGCTTTTCTTGATGGCATTCTAATGTTGCGGATCAGTGTTCCACGTCGCCTGCATTTGGTTTGGACATTGCATTCTCATCCTTTATCACGGTGGAATTTGTATGGAAAGATAGAAGGCCTTACCTACTCTCTGTCGTTTTTATTCTTCAGCACACAAATATTAGAGGACGGACTTAATACAGTCGGGCTTCGTGTGATTGCTTTGTAATCAGTTCGGCTTGTGTTGAACATTCCATTGCCTATATTCTGATTGTGCTGTCCATTCAAAGTTTATGTTCAACATGCAGTAGTGGTATCTGTAAGGCTAGTCTCCTGACGTTACTGTGACACGGATCCAGTCCACAAAGAAATCGAGCGAACCTTAAAAGGAATCTGTATCGATCTTGTCAGTGCGCTGTTCGGTTCTGACTTTTTGGGAGGAAGAGAGTCGTTCTTCACCATTACAGTCTGGCCTAACTCGAAGAATGGATTTTCGGTTAAGTGCAGTTAGCTAAGGGCGACAGAATCCCTCCTGCAACTTTGAAAGATCAGGATGGCCGCAAAGTGAGCCTGTCGAAGTTTAAGGGCAGGCCTTTGGTTCTCTACTTTTACCCTGCAGACGAGAGCCAGGGTTGCACAAAACAGGTGCAGTATCTAACCCTGTCCAAAGTCCTTCGTTTCCTGGGCTCGCAGTGCTCATGAACAGCAGCTTATAATACATCTCTCTTATATGTAATGCACACATCCTCTTATTATACTTCCAAGAACTTGTGAGGGGCTGCTGCATCTTCATTTTCCTGGACATCTCTCAGTTCACTTCCTCTGTTTTCTTGTGAAATTCAGTTTTCATTCCAACTGCTAAATGTGATTGCTTACATGCAACTGTGGCTGCCTCCTGTGGAACCAAACAACAAATGCAGGCCTGTTCTTTCCGTGACTCTTATGAGCAGTTCAAGAAAGCTGGTGCTGAAGTTGTCGGTGTCAGTGGCGATAGTCCTGAATCTCATAAGGTACTTGATGCAACTCCTCAGTGTCATTTGAGCATACACGTTCATCAAATTTATGGGCATATTTTGCTTGTTGGTTAGTTGGTTAGAAGAACCAGTGCAGAACTTGAGCTCACTTGAGGCTTTTCTTGGCTCCTCCTTGCACAGAAATAGTGGTACAGGTGTGATTGGTGTCTTTTCTCATACATGTGCCACACATTTTCACCAGAAATTCAAGGCCAAATACAGACTGCCATACACGTTGTTGAGCGATGAGGGAAACACTCTGCGCAAAGAGTTTGGTGTGCCTCCTGATTTCTTTGGAGCACTGGCAGGTCGTCAGACCTACGTGACAGATAGACAAGGGGTGGTGCAATTGATATACAACAACCAATTTCAGCCTGAGAAGCACATCCAAGAGACACTTAAATTCCTGCAGGGTTAGTGGAGGGCAGGGTAAAGTTATTCAGCAGTTTTAGTGCTTGCACAACATGAAAGTAACTGACTGCTGACGAATGCAACATTCAATTTTGTGAACCTGTCAGCAAGGCAGTTGAGTTGCTCCATCTCTTCCCCCTTGAATTGCTTATGCAACAATGTACAGCATCATCTGAGTGCAGCAATGTACATAGGCACCATTTAAGAAGCATCTGGAGTTATGATCTGTTTCCCTGTGAAGACTGGTATCTAGTTCACCAAAGCTTGTTTTTCTCTTCAGGTGAAAACTCTCATTTTCTCTGTGTTGAAAAATTATTTCTTCTGACTAGAAGGTTCTAAGTACCTCATTGTCCAGATAATCTGATGATTTATGGTCTATGTTACAAACAGCTTGCTGTCTCAGTGCCAAACAACTAAAACTCCAGGTACTTAACAGAACTACACAAGACCAAGAAAAGTAAAATGTATTGCAGGCTTTCAATTAAACACCACAATAGACAGACAAAATTGTCAAAGTTGTTACTAGTTTTGTGCAAATCTTTGGGAAGTTCAAGGAGAATTGAGAAGAGAGAAGGATTACACAGCTATTGTCTTGAAGAATCGAAAGGTAATCTCTCGCACTCTGCAAATGGAGGTATGTACATTTCACAAACTGCATTGTACTTGTGAGCTTCTAGCCTGAAATTCAGGTTACAAATGCTGAACCCTGTTGACAAGATGTGCATTGCCAGTGAATTGGAAATTTTAAGCAGAGCAGAAATTGACAAGAATGTAGTCAACATTGATACAATTATATGCTACACAAAGGTTCTGAACTGTAGATAATCAATTGGCAGTCCTTTAGTCCAGTATAACCAATTCTAATGCCAGCTTTTTATGTAGGTAGGGGCAATGAGAGAATTGGAAGAAATAGCTCACTAGTTGTAGTGTTTACAATATGGTCAATTGTTAAGCTGGAGACATTTGGGACTCATCATGGAGTGCAGTTATCTTTTATGTTTGAGAGTTGTAGATCATATTTTAGCCTGATGGTCCAGGTTTGATTTTCAGCTGTTAGTGATTTCTGATCATTGGTAACATTGCAAGATGGAACTGTGGATCCATCTTGAAGGAGATCATTTTTCATATGTTATCATTCAGGAATGGTCATGGTTCTTTTCACAGAAGATGGTATTTTCGTTCAGGTGTGGCATTTGGGATCATTCAAGTGTAGCATTTTCCCAATTCAATGAGGTGTGTTACTTGCAGTGTTTCTGTTTTTGGTGAATTTTCGCATTCTGGTGACAGAAAAAAAGCCAGTGCAATAAGTAGAAAGCCTTTTCTTGGAAAAAAATGGCCCAAAGTTGCCACATTATGAGGGGGAAAAAAATTGAGATTGCCATATTTAGACAATAGGTTCTAGCATGTTGCAAAAATATAGCATGATTCCTGAACTTTTCTACTTTCCTCTCTTACCTGTAGCCAAATTTGCCAATGAGTGCCAACCCACCTGCCTCACAAATTTCAAAAAAAAAACACTGGTTACTAGTTCTGAAATGGAATATAATGTTGTAATAATATTGTTAACTTGCAATTAAGTGCTATTTGTCATTTTTTATAATGCAACGGGGTTATGTTTTCCTCTTAGTTTTGTTGTATTGTATACCATGGTTTTGGTGTTGAATTTTTTTGGATAAATTACAAAATTACTCCAAAATATTGAGAAGTCAAAGGAGTATGTACCTTGCTTAGCTACTCTTAAAATTAGTTCATGAATGTACGACTGTAAAATAGACACGAATTCAGTTAGAATCTGATGCTTCATACAAATGGAATGTTTGATGTATCATTTTCACCCACCAAACAGTGTTTTTAGAATATTGGAATGTTATACAAATTAGAAAATTCATAGATATTTTTTTTTGGGGGGCTCTTCACCATTAGGATTCACTAAAGATATGCAATAATTTCCATGAAATAAATATGACTTGGTCATAATTTTCATAAGACGATTCTACAATAATTTATGCATTTCGTGATTCAAGAGATCAAAATATTCATTCATCATGTTTGTATTTTCATCCAAAATAGACAATTGCCAAATTAGATTAAAAAGTTACTTGAACAATAGGTCAGTGAAAGCTTTTTCGGTCTGTTTCATTGGAACTGGTTTATGTAAGATTTTGGTGATTGTCACTGCTACAATTTCAGAGTCATTCCAGATTACAATTCGTTATAAATCAAATTTTAATTCAAAATTATTTTTTGTTGTTTGTTCCTGCATCGTTTCAATGCATTTTTTATTTATATTTTATTATTTTCTTACATTCTTTCAATTTATTTTTTTTGGTCTATTTTTATCTTGTTGTGAACTTATTTAATAAATCAGACTCTTGTTAACATTTTGACTACCAAATCAAGAATATAAAAAAAAATATTAATGGAACAAAATGACATATAGTTAAATTCATAAAATTTATTTTTTTGAAAAGACAAAATTAATTACAATAAAATTATTATACCCACAAAAAATAATTTAATCATGGTCACTAGTAGTGCAAAGTAATGCAGAGCCCAAATATTTATAAACATGGGTGATGAAACACATTGTTTTCAATATGATTACAACACAAGTTTGGAATACAACATTACAACTTGATGTTGTTCACCATGTGTCCATGATCCATTTTCAAAATCTTCATGTTATCATCTAATATTTTTGCAGTATGCACTTTGCATATTTCATATCTTGTTCATATGCTTATGTTTATTTAGACTTAAAATTATTTTAAAAACTTATCATGGTGTGGTAATTCATGTTAAAGGTATTAATCTTTAGGCCCTTGGTAATAGGGGTAATTCTGCAATAAGGGTTTGTGTACTAGCATCTAAAAGACACATGAATTACCTATTGTTTGATCAATGAGAAACCTTTGACCCAGCTTGCATAACATATATAGAAATTCACCCCCATTCAATCAAATTTCATTGTGAATTTCTCAAGGATTAATAGCAAGCTAATCAAAACATTTATTAATCTTAGCCTTGGGTTGGGTGAGCTTAAGAATTAGGTTGAATATAATCTTAAGGTTTGGCAGAGGACAAGGGAATGAAGAAAACACACATGATAAAAGAGCAACTTATGCAAATTCAAAAGAGGTACTGTCAAAGAATTTACTATGTATTTCCAACTTCGAGTCTTGGGACTTTTGAGGAGCAACAATATTATAGAACATGAATAGAATAGAAAAACCATGTCCAAATCGAATGAATTTTATGTTGCCCAAATGTTTTGAAACAAAACTGTAAAAATATGGGTTAATATGTCCCCAAAAAGGGTGTCCATTAGCAACATTTCATGACATGTGCCTTTAAGAGTTTCGTGTGCACAAAGCATGATTTGGAAAGGCAAATCTATCTATGAAGGAAGGTAGTTTGTTTGTTTTGTTTGTACCAATGAGATCCACCGAATTGGGATGCTTCAGATAGCATTCTTGGTCTCTTTGGAAAACTCTTGAGGAGGAGGCGTGCATAGGCTTGGTTTCATGGCGTTTGGACTTGCAGTGCAAAAGTTCTTGAATATTGAGTGATTTCTTCACTGAAAATTAAATTAAATCGTAGCTGATAATTTCGGAGGAATTGGAATGTGCCTTTGCTGTTGTTGGAAAGATCTTGATGAGCAGGATTTAATGTAATTTATTTGGTAAGATTTGGATTCAGAATGTGGGAGATATTGATTTTAAAGTGATTTCTGCCGCTGAAAATTCAAATAACTTCCAAAAAACCAGGTTTTGAAAGGAAAAACCAGTTGAGTACGTGGTAACACTTGGGCCAATGGCACAGGCCACACTAGTCATGTTTGAATTAAGCATGTATGCCTACAGGATTTGAAGTTTTGAAAGAGGATTAGAAGAAAGTCGGTTTGCATGTGTTACAAGATAATGTGTATATTAAGATTTGAAGTGAATTGTAGCAGTGAATTCTTGCTAAGATTCTTGCAATTCTCCCTGATGGAATGCCCCTGAGGAAGCTGGAAGAAGATTCTTGCATGCTCCCTGATGGAGTGTATTCCCCCCCTGTGGAAGCTGGAATGAAGAAGGGTTGTGAGACAAAACTTGCATGTTCAATCTCATCAGAAGAGGAGCAGACACACAATCACAAAGCAGCCGAGGAGAATTAGCAACCGTGAAAGGAGGGCCTCCTGCTGCTGTTGTGGAATTAGTGGTTGAGTTGGACGCATGTGGTTGCCAACCATGGCAGCTGCAGATCCAAGATGAATGCCTGGACCACTGGCTAATCCATTGCTTTCTGGAAAACCATGCAAATGAAAACCAAAGAGGGAGGGAAACAACCCAAATCCAGCAGAGAAGGTGATGTTGCCAAATCGTGCAGTTGCAGCAGGTCCTCCTGTAGTAGGGCTGGACATGAAATTGAATCCATGGTGTGGGTATGGATGCTCTGATTGCTGCTGGGCAGCAGTCTCATGTCTTTGTCCGGGTGGGCGCTGTGGAATGCTAAGAAGACCTGAAACAGCTTTCGTGCGTGGATCAACAACACACCCAACTTTGCCCCTTCCATACAATGGTATGACTCTCTCTTCTTCTACAATTGCCTTACACACTGGACATTCTTGGCAGATACTGTGCATCTGAAGCCACCGGTAGAGACAGGGCCAGCAGAAGAGATGTCCACAAAGTGTCACCACAGGATCCTGGGCCAACTCCAAACAAATGTTGCAATCAAAGCTTCCTCCTCCTCCCTGCTGCTGCTGCTGCTGCTCACTGCTGCCTTGAGAGGTAGTAGAATCCTCTGTGGCATTGCTGGGGGGTGCAGCAGCAAATTCCTGCACCACCTGAGCAGCAGCAGCACTAGGACTTAAATCTTCTGCAAGATTCATCATTTCAATCTCCTCCACATCAAACCCTACTTCACAACTTTACTTCACAAAACTTCACAAACCCTAGAGACTCCCATAAGCCAGCTAGCCAGCCAGCCAGCCAGCGAGAGAGAGTATATCTATGTTGGGTTCCATGGGCATGCGGGTTACAGGAACAACGCGACGCTTCCCATTGCGTCTCAACCCAGTACATCCATTGGTCTTCTTCTTCCCCGGCCGTGATGACCTCTGGTTTGTTCCCTACTGTAAGTCGTCAGTAAGAGGGCGCCTCTTTCTTATCTGCTTTTTTGGATTTCTAGAGAAGTTCCTGGACTCTTTTTTCTTTAGACATTCTTTCTTCTTTCTCATGTACTTCCTTGGCACTTCTTAGATTCTGTACAGCGAGATGGGTTTCTCTCTGATTATCTCTTCTTTTGGACATTCGTGTGCAACCAACCCATTGGTTCTTTCTCGTATGCTCTTGCTCATAACAACCTCCCCAATCCAACTTCATCTCCCAGCAAATGGGCATCATCACATTTTAGCTTCTTTGATGATTGTTTGGGGTACCTGACTGTGGATCATTTCTCCATCTCTCCTATGTGGTAGGCTGCTGCAGCAACCAACAGTGAACACACTTCCCTTCTGACAGGGACATGATGGCACATATTGGTAGCAGTCAGCTCTGGTATGTGTTGTTGATTCTTGGACTCATATTTTCCACTGCTTCCCCTTGAGATCACCACATGCATCTTTTTTCCAAGGGGTGCAACACAAATGGGTAATATTACGCACCACAAGCAATGAATTTCTGACAGATGGGTCTTCGCTAGCTGGTCCTATATGCTTTCTAATGAGTACTGGCTGGTCCAATGTGCTGACCCTTTTGAATTGAAACTTCAGGGCTCAGGTTTTCTATAATTCTCATTTGTTCAACAGTTGTTTTGTACAGAAATTTGAAGGCAGTCTCCTCTAGGGTTTACATTTCTTTAGGGCCTGATTATAGATGGAGGGGTTTGTTGTTGGTTTGCAGATTGCAACATCAAACTGTCCCCCATGCTGTGGCAATGCACCACATCATCTCACTGGTATATGCAGGACTCCTGTGAACCACTATAGGTTGTTTGTACCTTGTGTGTTGCACTTGAGTGTGAGGAGCTCAGTTTTTGTTGCCTCCCTGATCAATTTGTTGGTGGAAAAAATTTAAGTTGTGGCTTCTCTTTGGCTGTTCTGTTTGATAGCAGGAAATTCTTCTAGCTAATCCCAGGCTTCTAAACTGCAGTCTGGAGATTCTTCTAGATAATCCCAGGTTCTAGAACTGCAGTTTGACACCCACAATCAAGGTAAAATTGTGGCAGGAAATGCTTCAAGAATGGGAGCAGCAGAGCACATTTGGGAGTTCGAGAACACCGAAGAGGCAGCAGGGAAGCATTGGAAGGAGGTATTTGCCGCCTTTAGGACTACCATCTCCTAAGGCTTTCATTGTTTCTCCTCTTATGGCTTGGATGTTCCGATGAATGTTGTCAAACATTTTCATAGACAGATTTTTTCGGTGGTTAGAAATAGAGACAAAGATTGCTCTGGATGCATTGGTGTCTGCACTGAACCTCAACCTTGCTCACAGCAGGATTTCCCATACATTTGGGTATGGTAAATTGCTTACATTAGTAGTAGCTTTGTTTGCAGTGCCTTGTACCTTTGCATGAATGTCCTTGTGATAGTATTGTATAGCTACTTCTACACATTCTTGCACTACATCCTGCAGATGTAACTGGGCACTTGAAAAGGCAGTGTGCTTCTATTCCTTCTGTGCAACTGGGCAAAGCAACCTTCAATACAAAGGCGCTTACCATCCTGTCCATTGTACTCTTTGCCATCACTCAGAAACAATGAGGACCTGGTTGATCACATCTTGACCAAAGAGCTTGTCCATAGGAGAGAATTGCAGATTCCTGTGAATATATCTTGGGCAATCTTTCTGGAAATACAATTGCCACTTGGTGCATGTGTCTAATTTGCCAACAGATATGATATGTAGTCTTTTCTGAACTTCTGAAGAGCTGGTTGACAAACAGTTGCTGAAACAGGATTTATGACATTAAGGTAGGTCTACAACTGCGCTTGAGATGTCTGAGATTGTGGTTGTGAATCTAGTATTGGGCAGCTCTTTGACTTTGTTATAGCTCTGGTTCTGGGTTTTGGAAATCGTTTGAAATCAAAGAACCTCAGGTTCTGGGGTTTTTAAAGAAAAATTTGGAATAAAATAACTGTGGGTTCTGGGTATTTGAACATTTTCAAAGAACTGACACTTTTCCTGGAAGGAACCACATGGAAAGGTTTACTAACAATTTATTGGGTAACTTCAACTTTATCATAAATTTGGTTCAGTTGTAGATTGGGTCTCAACCAGTGTTGGGCGGTTACCTCTTTTTCAAAGAAAGGACTGGTGGGTAAGGGTTGTAGATATGGACCCTTGACCAGTGGTTCTCAAAAGAGTAAAAAAACTGGTCAAAGAACCTACCTAAAAATTTCATAACAGATTAGAAATTGAGCTTTCACATGCAATGTTAAGTTACGAAGATCATTGAAATTGATTCATGTCCCAAGGTGTCAATCTGTTGTGAAAAGGAATGACACTTTTTCAAGCAGTTTTACAGTTATTTCATTGTCATCTTGTCCTCTAGTAAATATAAAGAATATTTTCACCAATAGTGTGAAACCCACACCAATCTTGGGGACATAGATGTTCTACTTAATGCTCAAGAAGAAACAAAAAGCTGAAATTGTCATTTTTGTAAAATATACCTGATTAAGAAATAGAAGGTTAATTGTCCCCAACAATTTTCTTCCTTCCCTGAAACGTCTCTCACAAATGTTAAAAAACAAGACAACATCACAAAATTGGGGGAAAAAAAGTTTAAAACTTTCTAATGATCCCATTTCCTTCAGCAACTAGTTGTTTTGAATCTATTCTCCAACATGAGTCAGGTATGATTAGTATTACAACTGGCAGAGCTGATCAACTGATCATTAGTGAACAGAACAGCCATCTGAAGGTTTAATGTAATTAACAATAATGGAGCCACCATTTATTGGCTCTGCCCCTAAGGGTTGAGACATTTTGATGCACCCAGAAACAGACCAAAGTTTGGTATCCCTACATTTTAGGGTCATATGGAGTCCACTATAGAAATATTTCCAGCATGACTGAAGAATCCACTTTGGGTTTCCCCATGCTAACCACTGCATGTTTCCAATTTAGTATGCTGAATCTTTATCATCCTTGTGGATGTCGTTTAAAGAGTGGAGCCATTATGTGAAGAGCCGCTTGTTCCTTCTTGGAGCCATGGATAAAATGTCCATCTTTGTGATTTTGCAAGAGGGAGTATACATGAACACAAAGGCAATTTACACCAAGCCATGATATCATGGATTAATCTTTAGGGTTAAGATTATATCCTTTTATTGAGATTAATCTTAGGGGAAGCTCTTAATATTAAACTTGATATAAAGATCCAGAATATTAAGGGCATATCCACAATTATTATGGACTAATCTTATGATCTCCTTTATCTTTTCATTATTGTTGATAAGGTTGCAGCTTCCATTTGCAAAGCGGCCCACTAATTCTAATCCAGAGCTCCATGATTTGCATGACTTCAAATTGTGCTAGTAACTGTGTGAGCAGTAAAAAAACGCTATGGTTTTCCAAATGTGGGCCAGGCTGCCAGCCCATGGTACCCACCAAGCATTAACAGCAATTGTCAGATGTAATACATATCACAGTGCCTGAGAGCTTTGAGTTGAGCTCTCTGGTAAGTATGCAATAAGCAAAATTGAAAGACTTAAATTGTTGCCAGAGATGAAACGGAACTTCCCATCAACTCTGGATCAGGAGACTTAGTTCAAAGCACATCTCATGCACACCACTAATTGAAGAGAATATAAAATAGACATTATGAAAATTCTTTCCCCAAACAGAAAACAACCCCCATGGGAACAAGAAGAAGTAAAAGCAAGAATATGAAAATCTCTTCTTTCATAGCACTTGGTTGTATTATGTGTCTTTTCTTTTGGAAGTGCTTGTGAGTTAGTTGAAAGTGTGCCGTATGAACATGATTTGTAAGTGTACCATAACTAATGATGTTCATCATTTGTTGAGGCCATTGCTGTTTTGATGAATATAACAATCCTGGGTCAGTCATTTGGAGAGCGGTGTTAGGAGGGGGGTGGCAGGCACCTCCAATTTGACTTCTTCACTTGTATTGGATTTGGTTGGTGGTTTGCTTTTTTCTCTGCAGGGTGTGACATTTTCTTTTGACATGTTTGTTGTTGTTCAAGTTGCCATTCACATAGTTGTTGTTGATGTGTCCATGGTGCAGTCACACACAATGTAGGACAGACCGGACATGCAGAGGGTGTGTGAGCTCTTTCCTGTCCTACTGGGTAACTCGATGACCCCAAGGCACAGCTTGCAATTGTGACAGGTGATATATACTCTGATATGGCCACCTGCAGTACCATCCTTGACATTAGGGCTGTATTATGCATATGCTTCTGTGGGTTAGCATTTCAGAATAAGGTAATCACCACAGCTCCCAATGCAGCTGAAACTTCCTATATATCCTGTGTGGGTCCTTGAGGATCACATTCATGAATGATTCATTATGTGGAAAAGTATTAGGTAATTTGATATGAAGTTGCCCGAATTAGTAAAATGACCACAGTTATAATTGTTAGTTTTAGATGTGGGGTCTGTCGTCTGTTCCAAATGCTCCTAACATGCGGGTTTCAGTTAGATGGAACTGTAGAGTAGTTGAAGGGATTATTAGAAATCATAGGATTGTGTAATCACATCATAGATTCATTCCTCTTCATTATTATCATGAAGTTTCTGTTTTAGTTTTACTTATCCTCTGAGATTTTTATGCAGTAGTACTGTGTACTTTTGTGTGTGAACTAGAAAGATGGTTGTCATGGTTATTGTATGGATGGCGATTACTTCCAAATAATTTTCAAAGAGATGCACAAACCACACACATTTGACTAAAGACTTCTGACAGTCAGAGTGTGCTCCGAACCGACCTCCCATTTTTTAAACTTCAAATTCTAGATTGAGTCAGCCTATGTACACCTGCTAGGTGTATCAGGCCTGAATTCAGCTTTCAAGAAGCCTGCGAAATTCCTCTGCCAATTCTGTGTCCTTTCAAACTATGTCAGCTATACTCCGAAGTTTCTTCTACCCATTGTATAGAAACCCTCTTTCTTCCCGAAGTGGCCAATGAACAGGTCAGACTCCAGGCCATCATGCAACACATTAGCCCCACGTAAACTTACAATCACACCAACCCATTGGCGTAGTGTCACATAAGCAAACCTTTGTGGATAAACCAGTTCTGCAATGTCAGCTTCATGTGCATAACTATTAAGCAGGCAGTTAAGCACACTCTCACTATCTTGTCTGGGACATAGAATGGTTTCACCAATCACTGCCTGGGGTAAATAGCCTGTCTAGAGCAAGACTCGAAATTCATCAATATTGTTTTTGGGAAGGCAAACAAACTCTGTTCTTTTTCTTGTCTTCTTATGGGAAAATGCACCAGAAATTGGGGATGGCATATAGGGCAATCCTTTGTGTAAACATTCACTAAAGTTTAATCAAAATTACAAAATTAAGTAGATCACAATTATGAGAAAAGTAACACCAACTGCAATGATTAAGGTCTTGGAATCCAAAAGACAGCGTTGTTTGCACATGCATCATGGAAGTAAGAGAGGTTTGAAACAAACCCCTTAGAGAGAGAGAGAACCCCAAGTGTGGCTTGATTACTAGGTCACCATTTTGTCCTTACCTAAACGCTTTCTAGGTGGCATTTATTGGTAGCCATGCCCACCTCAATGGGAATCAAACACTTTTGAGCACATGGGTCTTGAAGTGTATTTGCAGGGCAACTTATATCTGTGAATAAGCCTCCTAGACCAAAAAAAAAGGATGGATCTTATGTTTACTCCTTAAGAATGAGAAGGATTTTACACCTACTTAAAGAAGTGGCGCAATTTGCATTGTGTATTTTTTTGCAGTCCCTTCTCAAGAGTAACCTCAAGTAGATGCTTACAAATTGTAAGGTCATGTTGACTAAGTCCAAAATTGTAACGTTCTATTGATTGGTCAATATGACCAATGTATAGGGTAAGGTTTCTTTTTTAGGTCCTTTGGGAAGTAATGCGGTGGCACAAGGCCAATAGGCCGAGGGTTGCACCACACTTCATGAAAGACTTCAAAAAGAAACCTTTCCCGGAGTAAAGTACCAGATAGATAAATTTTGAAAAAGTACATGTAAGGTCCTGTTTGGCCATTGATGGGTTTCTTACAGGAGCTTAAGGGTACAGGGAAAAGTTGTGCCTGAGGAGGCGCAAAAATATACACTAAGAAAATCTTAATGGGACTTTACGATTTTGAAAGTGTCTTATTTTTCAAAAACAAGATTAAAAATGTACTTTCCTTCATGTGGGAGAAGGGTTTACATTTAGACCCTTCTCCTATACATAAAGAACTGATGATGTTTTTAACCTTGTATGTATGCATAAAAAGGTTATAATATCATATTAGTACTCTAATATTAGGAGGATGGTGAATAGGCTTCTGTGTAGGTGTGCAAAAAAATTGTTGTGGCCATTGCAATTGCTAAACTTGATGATCTACATTTTTATTTCTTAGGTATCTTGAGTGAACTAATAGTTGAATGTGTAATAGGGTTTGGTAGGTTTGTGAGAATTTTAAAATAACAATGAAAATGATGAAGAAAGATAAATTATTTTTTATATTGAACAAAATAGGGTTGTTTGGAAGTCTGAAAGTTATTTTTCCAAGTGAATGGGATTGTTAGATTTGGTGGTTTAACTATTTTTTTGATAATTGTGAGTGAGCTAACAATTCAATGTGTAAAAGCTATCTATATAAATAGGGTTCTAACACATCATACTAGTTTTAAACTCTTTGCGGAAATGATTGGAACAAAAAAATTTAAAAATCCAAAGAGCCATTCTCAAGTCCAGATCAAAAGTTCCTTCAAGAACAAAAAAGAAAAAGTTAAAACCAAGATTAAAGGTTCCTTTTGAAATCAAGAATTGGAAAATGCTTGTCTAAACTTCATCAATGGTGTATAGTGTATACCGTGCCCATATAACAATGTTGTTCATGTTGAAGCAAATAATTAATAATTTTTGAAAATTAAGGATTGTCCTGCCAAAAATTAATATATTGAGATTCAAAAAAAATTTGAATTAAAAAATCATTTTAATGAAGTTGTCAGATTTCTATGTTTGGTTTTGAGTGTGGAGCCAGAATTTTAGAAGGATGACTAAATATTTCATATCTTGCCTATAACTAGATTTAGTTAAATCTTCCTAGGGATGATTACCACTTTTTACATCTTCCTATGGGGATAGCCACTTTGGATACATAAATCATTTCCTTTCTTTTTATAAAAATGGTCACATGGGGCGTGAAACTTGGACATTGTCACAATGCATTGTACAATGATATTTTTTTCCTTGAAATTTTGAACTATTTCTCTTGTTTTTAATATAAAATTTCAACTTTTCGCCTTTTTATTCTCATAATTTTTCAATTTTTCCATTTGTCTTTTGTTTAATTTGTTTTGATGGGTCCTGGCCTCCTCTACTACCTGAGTGCAACAAGAGAGGAAGATTGTAGCTCCTTACGAGTCAGGAGACTCCTCAATTTTGGTCCTGTTGTTTCTGTCTTCAATGTCAGGTGGAAGGGAGCTAAAACACGACGTCGCTGAGTGAAGTGATTTCTGTATGTAAAGGCTTTTTCTTCCGTGTCAAAATTGATCATCACACTCATCCATGCAGACTATTACCAAGAATTCTTAGTCCTCATTTATGAGGATCCTGCAGCACCTTTCTCACAGCAAAGAATGTCCAGCACTGTTCTCTCAGATCGTATAGTAAGTACGCAGTACCTATTGGTCTACAACATAACCAGAGAAATAATGTTTTCAGAATGCAAGTTAACATTCAGTGAAGTTTTTTTTGTGGGAGGTAATTAAGGGCATGACCAACAGCAGCCCTCGATTAGAACCAATGTGCACTATTTATTTAGTTTATCTCCCATCTCCACCCATGAACGTGAAATGATAGACTAGACAAAGTGAGGGAGACTATTTTAACTCTCACCACCAAGGCCAATCATTGTAGTTGGCCAATGAGAAATAGTCATTTATTGCTGAGAAACAGTCATTTCCTCCTACTGGCATTCTAGGGGGGGCCTAGTAGCATGTGGACATTTCCAGGCCCCAAGCACTTTGAGAGTGCTTTTCTGCAAATCTTCGTCCAAAAAGTACCATACGGGGAGATTCTACTGCTGCCGTTGCGCATGCTCTAAGTCCCCAGGAAAGGGGCGTTCCAAAATAAGGCCTCACTGCGTGAATTTGGAGAGTGCCCCATTCCAAGAGGTGCAAAGCTCATAAGATTTAGAAAACTGGTATCAACAATTTAATTTATTTTGGTGCAATTCTTAGACACATTTGTCAGGTTCACAAGTGATTATGTCTTGTAATTTCTTTTTATATGTGTAAGAACTCCCTGCTGAAGAACATCTTTGAATGGAATGTATTTTCCTAGTTTGTCCATGTCATCATTTTTTATCATTTTGTTTTTCCATCGATTTTTGTGAGGTTGTTTGTTCTTCTTCATAAATGTTAGACTTGGGCTCCTTCTAATTTAATTCTTAGGTTAGTCTCTCATGTTGAGTTTTGTTGTTCCTTAGTAGTATCACGATCATTGATGTTTTCTTTGGCTTTGCTTTTTTTTTGTCTCTTTTTTTGTAGGAGGCTTTAAGTGAGGATATTCGACATGTAAACATGTTTTTAAAATTAGAAAATGTTTAGGTAACTTTTGGTATCTTCTTTCGATGTTTCGTCCAAAGATTTTTTCTTTTTGTATTATTATTTCCCTCTTTCCAGGTTTTTAGAATTTGTTCATTGTTTTTTATTTGATTTCAATTGGAGTTTTTAAGAGACTTTTGGATTCAAGCTCATTAAAGTGCCCCAAGGTCCTTCTAATCCGTCAGTAGGTCGTTCTCTCCATTTTTAATGGGGGTGTAGGGTTGATTTCCTTGTAGGTCATTGTTCCAACTACCTATCTAGGGAGTTGGGTCTTAGTTGCCATTGTTATAGCTTCCAAGTTGTTGTTGGATTCTCGTCCGTTTTTGTTAAAAGCAATAGGTGTAAGTAGTTTAGGCCTCTCCCTTTTTAGGCGCATTTGAAATCAACATAAAAGTTTCTTCCCCTTGGGGGCTACAACATGTGTGCCCCCTTTTGAATAGTTAGTTGAGAGAGGCGCAAATTGCTTTCAAAAGAGTATTTAAAAAAGATTACACAACCAATCCTTTACTAACATCATTTCTAATTTACCTTTTGATTCACACCAAAGGCACTTGAAGTTGTGTGTGGGGCCAAGTGTGAACACTTGGTTGTCAATTCGCCTAATCATCGTTTTTTTCTACCTAACTTTAGATGTTTTTCCCATCATGTTGCACCTTAAGTTAGGTCTCTTCCATCTTTTAATCCTTGAAATGTCACATTTCATTTATAGCCAACCTTTGGATCCTACAGGAATTCACCTTCTTCATTGCATTCATGTTGGGGCAGAGATGGTTTCGCACAATGTTGTGTGAAATACTTTCACAACCATTATGAAAAATGCGAGATTTCACGTTTTGTGAAACCAAACCCATGTCCTTTCACTCATGCCTTGTAATTTTCAAAATGTCAAATTGACATTGTGCTATTAATCGATGGTGTTTGCATGTTGACAAATGTTATCATTGTTGATTTCACTCCAATTGATTTTGTTTTGTGGGCTACCCTTTTTCAGAAGGTTGTTGCGACAATTTTAGCTTAGATGAAGGATGATCTTTATTACAATCAATTTTCAGTGGACATGTTTCTCCCTCTAGTTATAAAGGTTTTTGAATGTTTACATTAACAAATAGATGAATTTTTTCATCAATGTGCCAACATGAAATGAGGAGTGGAAGGCATTTGAAGCATTCCTCTTTCAGTTTTGTGCTCATTTTATAGACAAAATGCATCAATGATGTTATAACATGCGCAAGCAATCTCTATTTTGAGACGTGCAATTGCCATAGATGAAGGTTCATCTAAGCTAGATTTTTTTTCAAGAAGTTCTCCCTATTCCTTATTTGACATGTTTTTTGCAATTGAAAGGGGTTCGAAAACTTGATGTTCCCCTTGTGGTCCGTCCTATTAGGTGGCTCATTTGTTGTCGTGGACGCATGGGTCCTTGTTCCTTGTTTCTTTTTTTTGGGTGCTTTGATTATTTTATGATTGGCAAGGTTTCATCAATGTATGACTAAATTGGTGGAAGAATAACAATGCCATAGTGTGAAAATTGACTATGGCACGGTGCACCCAACTTTTGCATTGAATGTTGTGCTTTTTCACAAAGGTGTTTTGAGTCAACAAGCTACCTTTAATTAAATGATTACAGTGATTGGCCCAAATGTCTTTATTTAAATGATATCATAGTAAACTATGGTTCAAAATTCATGTTTAATGTGTGAAGAGGGAGAACACTTATCTCTCTATGTTAGATGGTGTGTAACAAGTTTTTAACTTTAAGGTTTGGGTGTGAGTAGGAAGGGGTTTTAGGGTTTCAAGGAAAGAACATTTTCTCCTATTTTCTGCTAGGAATGTTTACTCACAACGGCATGAAGACAAGGAAGAGCACTAATGGAGATGCGGTGGTGTTTATGGCGTTGAAATTTTTATGTCGTTTTCTTTTATTTGGGATGTGTATGTTGTTGTGGCTATTGCTAGATGTTGGATGACTGTGTGGCAAGGAAGCTACCAAGTGAAATGCAATTGGTGGAAATCTTGTTGGGGAGTGGTAGAAGGATGAACATCAAAGCAGATAAGTGGGGAAGGTTTGGTTTTTGAGTTCAGTAGGTAGAGATTTTTAGAGAAGAAAAAAAACTAGATTTTTGTCTCTAATAAAGGTACAGAGAGATCTGCTACACAATGTACTTCAAGAGGCAAAAATTTAGTCTAAGGGTTGGTTTTGATGGTTAATAAAGGGGCTGATGAAAATCCCAGAGATCTCAAAGGTGGCCCAATTTACCTTCTCAATATGTGTTTATTGGGTTGGTCTGTATGTAAATGTTGTTTATGTGCATATCATGAGAGAACACTTTGATTATTGGGAACTCTGAAGAACAATTATAGTTTGTTGATTTTACAATGTGAATCATAAAAGGAAGGGCTGTGGTTCTTTGTAAAATTTGTGAACCAATCACTAGGGAGTTGAAGTATGTTGTTTTCTTGTTCTTATGTGTTGTCTATTTGAGGGACGGTGTCATGAACACTGCTTTATGTAATTCATTTGGGCTTAGGGATTTATGTTACCAAATGTAAATAGGAACTTGGGTTCTTGTGGAAGTCTGATGTGGTCTTAGGTTCATATGGTTTGAAGAAATTGAAAAGGAGAAAGAAGGCCAGTGGGCTCAAGAAAGAAAGATCAAAGCGATCTAACCCCTTAAAGACCTCAAGCCTCTCTTTGTTAAAATAGGCAAAAACTTAAATGATCCCAAGATCTGAATCAGGTGACCACAAGCTCATGCCAGTGGGTGATTCTGAGTGTGTATTTACCATTCAATATATGTGTGTTTTGTGCTCTGATTATCATGTGTTGTAGTTTTTGGTATCAGAGCAGGTCGACTTAGGTACATAATGTATTAATTTAGAACAACATTATGTGTGGTGATAGGTTTTATGTCTCGGGAAACCATGTCCAGTTCTAATTCTGATCAATTTGTTATTGATCTTGAAGCAATCCATGATCAGCAAATTGTTAGGAGTTTCAATAACCCTTCAAGTCAAGTAGGATTTATGGTTTTAAGGTTGGTTTGATTTGGGGTGGTGACTATGGTGGGATTCAACCTTGCAAAAGCACAAGTTGGAGATATTGCCATCAAAATCACACATAATGGGTGTGTGTCTAGGGTGAGAGTGTGGGTGAAGTCACACGATGGAATAAGCGACTGGTACACAAGTGTAGAGTTGTAGCAACAATTCCACTTCACCTCATACCTCGCATAGATTTACCCACATTGTGTTAGATAAAACCAAGGAAATTCCTAGGGTTGGAGATATTTGGATACCTTATTTTACAAGATCTCCTAATCAATTCACAATATTTTTGATGTTCGAAATTGAGGTCTTATTCGAAGCAGGTGACAAGATTATCAAAGTTGAAGCATCAAGTGTATCATCATGATTGATGTGCTGGAGGCTTTGGCAAAATGTTGAATTTCAACAAGCATGGCAACTAGATAGCTTAGATGAGAAAACTTTCTCACCTTTGCCAAAAAAATTTCAAGATCTTATTCCAGTAACAAAAGAAGAGCAACATGAGTTCTTGGAATAGATAAGTGCAATGTAACCTTTAATTTCTGCTTAGGAAGAGGTCATGAATTCTAGAAACCCATTAAAGTCATATCCTTTAATAAGATTGTGTTTTCCCAAGAGCATAGTGGAAGGTATGTAGTCACTAGATTAGTTGATTTTCATTAATAACCCAAGTTGGACTCTGTCTTCAAGTTCTTGAGAATTAAGACTTGACTGTCATAGTGATTATGAATCCTTCATTAATGTGGTAACTTAGATGAAGGCTAGATGTGGGAATAGATTTATCATGCAGTGTTTTTCACTTGTTAACATTCAATAATTGTACATTGGATGAAGTAGATGTATGGTTGCTTGATGTGGTGTCTGAGCCTGGGTTTCAAACACTGATACCTCACCTAAAACCCTTATCCTTAGATCCTATAATGACAACATAGAGAGAAGGAATATTTTATGTATTAAGTACATCAGAGAAGGGAAAATGGATTAGCAAGGTTTGTGATCATGAAGATTTCTACATTTGCAAAAAATTCATTATAGACAGTTTGTCCCAATAATTTTCACTATTTGATCTGAATCCAATAAAGCACCATGACTAGTCCTCAAGGTATGGATGAGTTGTTTTGGGGTAAGGACCATGAGGATGTGAATGATCGGGTTGAACATCTAACTATGGCAATTATGGTCAGAGATTTCAATGATGATAAGTTGTTTAAGATAGCCAAATTGAACTTGCGCAATCAAGTTAAAGAATGGTTTAAGAAACTCAATCCACCATCGACAGATTGGACTATTTTAAGGATTGCAATTGTTCAAAAGTTTGGTGATGTTAATGCAAATGAAATTCATGTCAAACTTTATGCAATCAAACAAGAACCCAAAGAATGGGTTGAGAAGTATTTTGAAAGGTTGGATAAACTTTTCCATAAAGGGAAGATTGGAGATGTTAAGCAGAGGAAAAGGTTTCTGGCTCGACTAAGGCTAGAACTTAGAAGACTTTGTGTGGTGAAGACATACACAGACATCGAGGAAATGGTGATTGTAGCAATAAGGATTCAGAGGTTGCTAGGAGACCTAGGGGAAACACCATATGATCCCCTCAGGGAGGAGAAGGATGAAGATGTAATTGGAGAATCATCTATAGATAAACAGTTGTCAATGTTGAATGAAACCTTGATACATTTCCTTAGGGAATCTGGCAATAGAAATGGAGCTAGTGTTAGCTCTTCTGGGAGTACATCTAGGTGTCAATTATGCCAAGCTGAAGACCACATTGCAGTGGCTTGTCCAAAGCACAATGATATGTGGCCCAAATGCAATAAATGTGGCACAGGACATAGGACTAAGAACTGTGGCATAAGGTGTTCATTTTGCAATGGTTTAAGGCACTCAGAGGATCATTGTTAGAAAAAGAAAGATGCTAAATCTTCTAACTCCACTGCCAATTACCTTGAGGTGTTGGTCAATGATGAAGAGGCCACACTAACATAATTAAATAGGATTTGTGGTGTTAATCACCATTTGTCATCTGGAAATAGGATTCCAAAGAAAAGACTTTTAATGCAAGCTAATGAAGCAAAAGGAATTGCCGAACAAGCTAAAGGCGCTGATGCAAAAGACAAGACCATGGAAACAATGCCCAATTTTGGAGCAAGATAAAAAATTCTTTTACATTTCATGAAGGGTCGGATTTTTCTAACCCTCATGGAGACAATCATGAGGATCTCTAGAGAATTAAAGTATTTTGAAGGGTTGGTTAAACTGGCTAGAAGAAGGAAAGATGAAAAGACTAGCAGGAATCAAGTTGTTACTATCAACAATACCCCTATTATCAGAAGGATTTCTATGAACAAAACTTACCAAGGTAAAACCATGCACTTGCCCATGGAAATCAATAATGGGATGATTGAAGGACTGTGGATACTGGCGCATCTATGTCAATAATGGCAACCAGTATAGTACAAGAGCTTAGGATCATGCATTTGGTCTTAGGACATGAGACATACAAGACTACATTTGGAACTGTCACCACTGCTTTGGGGAGGCTAAATGACATACCTATGCATGTTGGCAATGTTGTTTACAATATGGTGTTTTTGGTGGTGGATACAGATACATATGACCTCTTGCTAGGTTTAGACTTCCTCATGAAGATTGGAGCAATGGTCGATGTAGAAAAGGGAACCATATAGGTTAGGCATGGACCTAGGGTTGATGTGGAAATGCTCCCTTTGAATGTGGTGAACATTATACAACATGGGAGACACAACCTACCTCTTCAGTGGAACATGTTAAGAGTCTTGACAAGATGTTCCAGCAATTACAAATGGAGAACCTACTTGAGAAGGGCTTGTCTTGGAAAGGGGGACGCTCTTCAAGTCCAAACCATCCTAATGATGAAAGATTATCTTATGACAACATAACTGAATTTGAAAGTGAGATTGATGAGGAAGATGCTTAGTTAAACCTGATCATGTAGGAAAATGATGCGGCATCTGAAAATAATTTGAAGGACTAAAGGCTAAACCATCTTCTTCAACATGATTCCGCCAATCAAATTGTGAATTTGATCTTACAAGATCGGCATTGCAGACTGTTGGAGGAGTATTTAACAAAAGGGGATAATTATGCTGATTGGCTTCAATGGGTAGTTGTTGAAGAATCAAAAAATCTCAAGGGGTGTTCGGTTAATGTGCCTATGCTTAATCCAATGCATCTGAATCATGAAAACATGCAACATGTTGTTCCATCTGGAGATGAAAGGTGGGATGAGATACGATCCATGATAAAGTTTGATTAGGCTCTCGATGGAAACCGAGTTGAAGAACTATGGACTCTGTTGGAGGACTTTAAAGATGTCTTTGTTTGGCACAAAGGGGAATTGGGGTGTTACACAATAAGGGAACATGCAATTGACACACAAGGCTTTCCCCCATGTCGCACCACACTTAGGAGGCTATCTTATTGGGAAGAAGTTGAAGTGAAAAGATAGATTCAAGCATTGATCAAGCTTAGTAAGATGAAGAATAATGACTCTGAATATGCTTGCAGAGTTAGTCTACTTGATGAGAAAGATGGCAGTAGGCAAATCTATGGTGATTACAGACCATTGAACATGCATACCAAAAGGGATACATTTCCAATGCCTTTGATTGATGATATTTTCTCTTAGATGGGAAGCAACCAATCGTGTAGTGCATTGGATTTGCAATCTGGCTTTTGGCAAATTTAATTGTCGCCAAATGATGTAAAAATATAGCCATAATCACAAAGTCTGGTCTCTATGACTAGAATGTGATGATGTTTGAACTAAAGAATGCAACTGGGACATTTTCCATAACCATGGCAGAAATGTTTAAGGATTGGCCGACAGACCAATTTTTGAAGGTCTTTGTTGATGACATCAACATACATAGCCAAACATGGGAAAAACACCTTACACATTTGAAGGTTGTTCTTACACGATTGTGGGAAGATATTACATGAATTTTGTACGTGGGTATGCAAAATTGTTGTGCCACTTTTTGATTTGACTAAGAAGGATTAGAGTTTCCTTTGGACCCTTACCTATCAAAAAGCTTTTGACACACTCAAGCTCAAGTTGATTGAAGCACCCATCCTTGTAAAACCTAACTTTGAAAGACCCTTCATACTTGATGTAAACTGGTCTATAAAAAGAGTAGGGTCGGTTCAATCCTAGAATCAAGATAAACATGAATGTGTTATTGCATATGCAAATAAGGGTCTTACACCCTCACAAAGAAAGTTCCATCCTATGGAAGGTGAGTGCTATGCTTTAATATGGGGGATAATGCATTTCTGGCAATATTTATATCAAGCCTCCTTTGTTGTCAAGACTAACCACAAGCCATTAAAATGGCTTGTAATAGTTTCTGATCCATTTGGCAGGAGAGGCAGGTGGATTTCCATGCTCCAAGACTTCAATTTCAAAATTATCCACAAAGTAGGAGCTAGGCATGCAAATGTTGATGCATTGAACCGTAATCCAGTTGGTTCACATGATGAAGATGAAGATTTTGGGGTGGAGATACAAAATGAGAAGAAGGATGCTAGTGTGGCACAAGTCTAGAAATCCTCCACCTTGAGTCCACATATCCTCACCATCTCCCAGACTATTGATGTTGAATTGATGCAGAGGGAAGAACATGAAGAAATTAATCTGTCTAGGGAATTTGTAGAAGAGAATTTTAATTTCTTAGCTGAGATATTTGCTCTAAAAAGAAAGGTGAATAGGGTTTCAGCACTAGACACTGAATATTGGGGATTGATTTGCGAGGCCCAAAAGATGGTGGATGAAGAAATAAACCCCACTGATGTGAATAGCAGTGAAGATAACAATGAAATAGAAGAAACAGGGAAACAAATGGACATCTAAAAGGATGAAACTTGCATGATTCTATTGTTTGGAAACACTTTGGATCAAGTGTTGGATGATGTTATTGAGGTTGACCGAGCTAAAAGAAGATTGTTGAATTACCATTAGAGAGAAGATACATTATTCTTCAAGAATTTGGTAATGCTAAAGCCCGAGGAAAGAAGGGTGTTGGTCAAGAACATACATGAGGAGATTGGGCATTTTAGTGAAGGAAGGACATTGGTTAAGGTTAAAAAGAGATTTTTCTGGCACAACAGAACAAAAATCTGTGAGGACGGTGGTGAGACAATGCCAACGTTGTTAGCTTGCCAAAAGTTCAAGAAATATCAGATCAGGTATTGAGGAGATGAAAAACATTCCTGTCTGTGACCTTTTCTATAGGATGGCATTGGATACTGTTGGACCTTTGCTTTAAACTAAAAATGGAATTAGGTGTGCTCCGGTTTCCATAAACCACTATTCAAAGTGGTGTGAAGTAAGACCTGTTAAGGATCATGATGTTATTACTGCTGCTAGATTTTTAGAAGAGGAAATCATATACAAATTTGGTGTGCCCATATTCATTTTCATAGACAATGGAGGCGAATGAATGGCTGAATTTGACCTAATGTGTACGAAATATGGGATTATTCATCAGTTCACAACTCCACAATGGCCTCAATGTAATGGGATGGTGGAAAGGATGATCAAGACCTTGAAGAATGGATTATCTATGGTGTCATCTACTGATTTGGATAACTGGGACCTCTAGTTACTTCAGATTCTGTTTGGCTATAGATGTGGTTTCAGGCCAGCACCAAGTTTTTTGCTTTCATGGTGTTGATTAAAACAACCCCAAGGCTCACATGTGATAATAGCCTTTCTGCATTCATTAATGTGGAAAAGGACGAATTCACCTTGGAGGAGATGATGCAGCTAATGGTGGAGAAACTCAAATTCATTTCCAATATGCATTCATTTGTGTTAGAGAATGTGGACCAAGCATAGAAGAGACAATGTAGAAGTTATGCTATGTGGAAAGGCAAACATGAATTTGTAGGATTTGAGGAAGGAAAAACCATGGTAAAAATGAAAAAGCCAGGAAAGAGAAGGGCATTGCTTACTAATTGGGAAGATCCGTATGCTTTTATGAAATACAAAGACGAGAAGGGTTGCAGAGAATTTGATGATGGTAACTGAGTCCACATCTTAAAAGGGATTGATGGCAAGCAATGAGAATGTGCTAGGCATGATTTGCACGTGTTCAACTAAGTCTGAGATTTGTGTGGACACAAATAAATCAAGGAAAAAGGTTGTCACGTGTAAGAGGTTTTTAACTTTAGGGTTTGGATGTGAACATGAAGGGGTTTTAGGGTTTCAAGGAAAAAACATTTTCTCCTATTTTCAGTTGGGAGTGTTTACTCACGATGGCATGGAGAGAAGGAAGAGCACTAATGGAGATGCGGTGGTGTTTATGACATTGAATTTTTTATGTTGTTTTCTTTTATTTGGGATGTGTATGTTGTTGTGGATATTGTTGGACACTAGATGACTATGTGGCAAGGGAGCTACCAAGCGAAGTGCAGTCGGCAAAAATTTCGATGTGGAATGGCAGAAAGATGAACAACAAAGCAAATAAGTGGGGAAGGTTTGGTTTTTGAGTTTAGTAGGTAGAGATTTTTAGAGAAGAAAGAAAACTAGATTTCTGTTTTTAACAAAGGTATAGATAAATCTGTTGGGCAATGTACTTGAAGAGGCAAAAATTTAGTCTAAGGGTTGGTTTTGATGGTTGAAAATCCCAAAGATCTCAAGGGTGGCCCAATTTACCTTCTCAATATGTGTTTATCAGGTTGGTCTATATGTGAATGTTGTGTGCATGCATATCATGAGAAAGCACCTTGATTATTGGGAATTGTGAAGAACAATATAGTCCATTGATTTTACAATGTGAATCATACAAAGGAAGGGTTGTGGTTCTTTGTAAAAATTGTGAAGCAATCACTGGGGAGTTGAAATATGTTGTTTTCTTGTTCTTATGTGTTGTTGATTTGAGGGATGGTGTCATGAGCACTAGTTTATGTAATTCATTTGGGCTCAGGGATCTATGTTACCAAATGTAAACAAGAATTTGGGTTCTTGTGGAAGTCTGATGTGGTCATGGGTTCATATGGTCTGAAGAAATTGAGAAGGAGAAGGAAGGCTAGTGGGTTCAAAAAAGAGAGATCAAAGCGATTTGACCCTTTAGAGACCTCAAGCCTTTTTTTGTTAAAGTAGGGAGGAATTTAAGTGGTCTCAGGATTTGAGTCAGGTGACCACATGCTCATGCTAGTGGGTGATTTTGAGTGTGTATTTACCATTTAATATATGTGTGTCCTATGTTTTAATTATCATGTGCCCTAGTTTTTTTATCACAGGTGATATCAACCCAAATGAAGGGCACCATTGAAGATGTTTTAAGAGCGCACAATATGCATGTACATCAAAGTACATGGTATGAAAAAGGCATCTACTATTGACATTCGGGAATTTCAAGTAATGGTTTTAGTACTTTTGATATGGTATGTCTTTCACCATTAGTACTCAATTGGAAAATCTCCAAAGGTGGCGGATCCAATGTTTCACAAGGTGGGGGAGGGATGATGATTTAACATGTGAAATAATTAATGAGGGAGGGAACCCATAAGTGCCAAGGAAAGAGGCCCCACAAATTCCAAGCTGCTATCAATGTGTTTTTGGGTCAATTAGGTGATGTAGTCAAAGTAGTGATCCTCCATATGAAGATTTAGCCAACTTTGGCTACAAGCTAAATACGATTTTTAAAAATAAATGTCTTTCTATTTTTTTGGCTACCTACTTGAACCATGTATAAAAATCTAGCAATTTTTCTCAAATTTTGGTCAAATTTGGCTACTAAAAATCCCAAAGGACATTTATTTTTAGCACTATTAATTTGTAATTTAGCTTTTTGGCTATATGTAACTTGTGGAAAAAAGGTTGGCTACTATCAAGGTGACATTTACTATCAACAAATTGATCTTGACATTGTGACCTAGGGATTTGAAGTTGGTGTGCAAGGGCTTCAAATAAAGACTTATTACATGCCATTACTTGTCTAACAAGATATGAATGTAATGCATCTTGTGTCTCTATAGGAGATTCAAAGTTTTCCTTTATTTGTATGGGGCCATCTTATGTTGTTGTGTTGGACCAATGTAATTGCCCCAATACAATAAAATCTACCAAACTTGGGAATTGGCCATGCAAATTACATTGGTACAAGATGAAGTAAGAGGAGCATCCCTCTTTGCCATACGATTGCGTCTTGTTCATTACATACAAGAACCTACCTTGTTTGTCACCTATAGGAATATGGACTAGTAATTCCAAAAGTCCCAAGGGAAAGACATGACCCCACAAACTTATTTAGCATAAAGCTTGAAACTTTAAATCACATTTTTTCATCCCCAAATTTCACAACTTACAAAATTCTAGGGAACTTCAAATGGCACCTCATGAATTAAATAATACAATAATGTGCTTTTTGAATTAGATAATATAATAACATAATGGCAAAGAGGGATATTATTGTGTGATTGTATTATTTAATTCATGGGGTGCCATTTTCCACTTCAAATATTTTAGGAGCTTGTGTGTAATCACTTATGAAGAGGCTAGAGGTTTTCAAAGCTGAGTCATAAGATTCATGGCGTGAGAAGGACCTCTAGTTGACACAAGATTGTTTTTCATTCTTAATTTCAAGATTGACATTTGCAAATCCAAAGACACAAAGATAGGACCTTTGGTACCAAGGTCTGATCAAGCCCAATTCTTTTTGGTGTAACGATATTGGGCTTTAATCCTCCAAAGCTTTCAAAACACCATGTGAAGGAAAATGAAATAAAGAATTCAACTACATTTTTCATTTGATTTTCACATTCAAATTCAATTCTTTCAATAGTGGTAACAAGATTGTTAGCCCATATAGGACCTCAATATCACATAGGAGTTCAAAGTTCATCTTGGTAAAATTGTTACTAACAAAATCCAAAGCCATAGTCAAGATGGCTCCTCTTTGCAACATAGAAATCAACCTTGTTTTGACATTTTTCAATAGCTTATAATTATCTTGAGTTTTTTAATATTTTAGCAAGTGCCTTTTGGGGTTCTTCCTAAAGTAGGCATATATGGTTTGGAGTTAGTTCTCCAACCTACAAACCATGTTTGATTTAAGCAAAACTTGTACAATGATTAATTTGATGGGCCATGCAATGAATGTTTTACATGTGAAACATAATCTAATTGAATTTGTTTTGTAAGTCAATCTTAACACTTTGAAAAACATTCACCCCATCAACTCCAAAACAAATGAGCTTAGAGGATAACGACTCACATGTTAAACTACCATGGTCAACAATGTTAAAATAATGACTATACTCAAATTTCTCAAATCGACCCCTTCAATCACCTTTTCGAAAGAGACCAAACTTGGAATATGGGACCAATCCTTGATAAAATATACATATAAGGACAACCAATTTTGATTATTGACATTTATGTCTTCATCATAAGAGATTTGTAATTTGTTTTTTCATAGCTTCTACAATGATTGCCATGCATTATTTCAACCATGGACCAACTAATATTTTCACATTAATGATTCTATGCACAATTTTTCACTTGAAGGAATTACATCAAGTCTTTCATATTTTCATATTCAAGCTGGGCTTTTCCTTTCAAAGTAGGTAGAAAATTGTGGCAAATTGAATGGCATTCTTCAAGCCTTCATGTGCCATACCTTGTAACAAAATTATGTCCACCACATTTTCCCCACTACTAGAAGCAAAAAAAATCCACTATTAGCATGTTAACAATTTTTAACATAGTAGAATGTACCTTTAAGAACATTAAGCATGAAGGAAGTAGCTCTTTTCCTACCAGCATGTTTACAATGAGAATCAAACTTCGAAGCAAGTAGATTTTTCTTACCCATAACCTTTGCTCAAATCTTCCATTACACATGTGTGACAAGCTTTTTTTTATTCAAAACATTTTCTACCCATGATAGTTTTGCATTTACATAGGTTGTGTGAAAGGGAAGTAAGGGGGTTTGTAGTAGTTTTGGGCAGATGCCAGGTGGAAGCTTAGTAAATTGACACAAACTAATCTTGGTATTAAAAAACTAACCATATTGGTATGACTAGAAGCAAAACCCCATTTTTACCATTACCTACTAAAATATGTAATCTAAAGAGGTAAATAAACAACACATGTAAGTCATTACTAATTAGGCAAGTAAGGTAAAGCACTTGGTGGTTACTTGATGGAGAGTTGCATGTGGATGGTTAGTAAATAGTTAATCACTATGGTTAGTTGCAAGTCAGGACTAGATTGAAAATATTGTTTCATGTCCACACCATGGTGTGATGGTGGATGTTGGTTCTTTTTAGCCAAACCATAATGTAATGCCTTTTCTTGCTTGTCTCCTTGTGTTCCATGTTCCACACCGAGCTTCTTGCGTTGCTTCCTTAGCTCTTAGCTACCTGCACACCCCATGGCACACTTGGTTAATCCCAATGTCCTGACCATTCAAGATGAACTCTAAAACCTAGAATTACTAGACTTGCTAATGAAGCTAAGCCTTAGTCTAACTTGGAGCCACCCCAAAAGCCTATTGCTTCTGGGGGCCCCCTTGGAACAAACTCCCAAAGTTGGCCCAAAGGGTTGGAACTGGGACAACACCAAGTTGCCTTGGGGCCTTTGTGAAATTAACTCCATGAGCTAATCCAAAAGGGGTTTAAACCAGGACAACACCAAATTATCCTAAGGTTAGCCCTCTCTTGGTGACTGCAAAGCTTTAAATGGACAACTCCTAATCGTCACAAGTGCTTTAATGAGCTAACCCCCTTGAATCAGCCTTTGGACAACACTCAATGTTTCGATGAAAGTTTTAAGGGGATAGTGGCTCTCATTATAATCCTGAAGACAACCACCACCAATCCTCTCTTGGCTAACACAAGCCCGAGCTCACCACCTTAACCAACCCAGACTCTCAAGTCCATGTCCACCCAACTCCTAAAGGAGTCGAACCTCATGGAGCCATTTCTAACTTCACCCTCATATCGCATTAATGCCCCACTAAGATGATCTTGATATGAGGTCCACGGTCCACTCTGCTTAAACATCTCTTCAGCAGAAGGGCATGCCACATAATTTGTGCAGTTCCAGTAATTATTTTCCAAAGTGTGAATTCAATTGTTGGGTTTGACATGGATTGGTCGATTTTCTTGATCTCTCAATTCTTACTTGTTCTGGAGTGGTGCAATCTTAAAAAGCCCTTGGCTGTATCATGTCCATAAAACATGATACTTAAGTTCTGACCATTATTGATTTGGTGGTGACAATATTTGGTTGGTTTCAAGTTTGAACTTAAGGTTCCTTAGCCTCACCAAAATTTAACCCCATCTTAACTGGATTGAATTGGAAAACAGGGAACTAGCCAAAATGATGTTCTCATACTTTTCCTAAAGGTAGGTATCCTCCTTTTCACAAAAACTCATCAAATTTTGCTCATTTTGTATATTGAGCATGATTATACACATAAAACTGTATAAGAGGATCTTGAATGGTGCCCCTCATTTAAGCTAATATTGCTATCCAACACAGAGATAAGTATTCCGCCACCCCAACCCATAAATATGAGATTTGAACATTATTTTACTATGACACCCTTCACATTTCATCATGTAAGAAGATCACAGTGATTGGCTGATTAAAAACAGTGGTTTGCTGATTTCGCCCCGGTTGAAGAGCATGATATTCAATACAAAAATGCCATGTCAGAGTTAATTTTCACATTCTTGTATAATTATTTATCCTCCAATTTAGTAATACAGTCCATAGGTGAAGATGTTAACAATTTGGAATTTGTGAACACCAAGCTATAATAGTTCTTACAGGTATTACTTCAAATGCAAAGAATCAAATCATGCATTGATCACAAATTTAGAATTGGGTTTGATCTCAACCATAATTAGGCAAGTACCCAGTCATTAGGGCAGTCCTGATGATCTTTTTCTCTTTTTCACCTTAATGCTCATTTTTGGTCTCACTCTAACTCTCAATAAATCTAGCTAATGGAACATGCAGGCCGCCTTTGTCAAGAGCTTTTATATATCATGTCAAACTTTACAATCAAAGCTTGTCTTTGGTTCTTTGGCTTTTTAAACATCTGGTTCCTTCTCTTGACTTGGATTTGCCTTCAACCCATTTAAAAAAAATTCCATGTCGTACCTACCCAGGAGTATGTGGGGACCCCAAGTTAGGGGTTGCAACACCGTTAAGATGTGTTGTATCTATAAATAGATTTAAAGGGATTAATCTTTCAGGTGTCACCATATGGTTCAAACAATATATACATTAACATCAAGGAGATTGCAATTTTTAATTGCAAAATAAAAATAAAAATTACTCCATTAAGGATTTCCATTTAAAAGTTATATAACCTTTCGAAATATAAGACCATAATTCCTAGCAAGTAACTGTCTTTGTGAACTTTAAGGCCTAATGTCATGTGGAAAATGACATTTTTGAGAAGATTTCAGATTTCAGAAGTTATGTATCACAACTATCGTCTAGGAGCAATACCCTACTACCTTAATAGCTTCAGCACTAATTAGATTATTTTCAGAAATGTTGAAATTTAAAAAAAATCAAATAAAGGTTTGTTTAAAGGAAGATATTGAAGATTTCAAAATTGATTAACTATTCAACAAACATGTGTCTAAACTGTTGGGCGTGGCAAAATGACAACCACTTTGGGAAGTTACTTTGACAGAAGATGGTGGATGCCATTAAGCATTTTTTGTTCCTTGGGTTCCCAATGGCCATTTCCCACAAACTCTTTTGGTTCAATGTGTTCCCCAAGAGCTTTTTTGGTTCACTACATTCCCAATGGCCATTCCCTGTGCAAGGAACGACCATGGAGAACGCTCCAAGGATCAGCCATTGGGAACACGGTGAACCAAAAAGACTCCCATTAACAGTAGAAATCTTCTTCTTTTGCATCTTGTCATCAATAGAGGGATTATTGGGATTAGTAGGCTGGGAAAAGAAACCATTAACAGTAGAAATGCCTATAATGAAGGTGTCCTGGAATCAATCCCTGGTAACCCATGTGCACCCTAGAAATGAACATTTCAACAATGGTGCAACACCACCAACATTTCGCCTTGGCCCCTTGACATGCACTAGGTATGTTTCTAAAGTAAATCCTTGAATATTTGGTGAACAATCTGTGATGCTTTGTTTTGGCCCGGATGTTTTGTGGTAGGTAGGATTGTCAGAATCCTCTTTAGAACAACGAACGTTTCCCTTTTCACCAAGGACATCATTGTCCATATTGAACTAGACCTCCACACATGTTTTCTCCAAGTGATACTGTAACCCCTCATAGACAAACATATTTAAATGCAAAACTCATAATTACCTCATGCAAGGAATTCCTAAAGTAGATGATGGAACAAACTAGGAGCAATAATTTGTTATTTCAAAATTCACCTCACTTGCTTGCTTGCTTCCTCATTTCCTCCTCTTTCTCCTTGTTTATTAATTCTTTTAGAATTGTAAAACATGACCCACATTCCTTGTAGCTTCATATTGGGTTCACAATTCAAAACTATATGGCCTCTGGAGTGTAGCATGTGAGTCAAACCAATTCCAACTACCATAGAAGTTCACAGATTGTGCCAGCCGAAAGCTCACAAAGTGAAGTACAAAATTGAAGGTCAGAAAAAGAAGCCAAAATTGGTTAGTCACAACAAAAAAAACCCAATGCAGCCCAGATCTCTGTCATGCTTGCCTCTCAATTGACCAACATTGCTAGCCATGCACCTTTGCACCTTTGAATAACAGAAGCATCAAAGTCTGATTATGTACTTGCTTGATGCCCAATCTCAAGCCACTCACACACTAAAATGCAGTCCAACTAATATGAAGGATACATACTCCATGGCACGCATTTTCATGTTGGTGGGCAAAGATGTGTTTAAAAAAGTACTCCATCATTCTCTTCTTGAGACAAGGGGCAGTGAGAAAGCCATGCAGTAGACAACATAGCAGATCATCTTCATTTGCTGTGGTTAAATTTCAAACCACTATTGTGTGTGGCTCCGTGCCTTTTGCAGATTGTGGCAGCGGTCTGGTTTGGTTCTTCCAAAGATTTGAAACTGGGTCTGTTTCAGACCGGTGTTAGTTGGTTCTTTACTTTTGTGAAGAACCTCCAGTTCTACAAAATCATAACTATCTTGGCTCTGGTTCTGGATCTGGTTCTTAAAGAAAATAAAATCAGGTTCTGGTTCCTGTTCCAATTCTGAAAAATCAGAGCCAACCCCAGGGGTGACAGCTTGGTGGTAGAGCCCTGTTTGGGACCCTTGGACCTTAAAAAAAGGTTCAAAGTTCAAACCAATGTTGGGTGGTTCTCACTTTTTTTTTAACGAAAATCGTCCATTCTGGTTTTCACAACCCATTTTAAAAAACCTTTAAGGTTCTCATTATAAAAAAGAAAAGAAAAGATTTAGATAATTTTTAAGGGCTTCAAATTTTTGGAAAAAAACTTCTCAATGGTTTTCAGTCCTGCTGATTCTCATCAAAATTACAACCCCCCAGTTTTCAGTGACAGTTCCCAGAAGTCAGTTTTCGAAATTTAAAAAAAAATTCAGAATATTTTAAAAATTATTTAATTTATTGTGAAATTTTAATTAAATAATTAAAAAGCCCCCTTTTGTAAAAGAGCTGAAAGTTTCGACATGAAACTCCCACTGAAGGAGCCATTGAGGAGGCTAGCGCCACCCAAACTAAAACCTAAACCTAACTAGAGTAGACTAGCCCATCATTGTTTGCTTTCCTATGATCAAACATTTATTTTATCTTTTTCATATGTGCTTCATTTTGAGTGATTTAAAATATTATGGGAGCACTACCTCAAGCTTTAGAAATTGTCTTTCAAGTGCAAAGGAAAAGGAGTAATGAAAAAATAACAAAAAGAAAAATAAGCTTTTCAACTTACAAAACATTTTTTTTTTCCCCTTCTCTTTGGACCCTTCTTATTCTCAAATATCATAACTTTCTTATTTTTTATTCATTTAAAACAATTTAAAGTGTTATAGGAATGCCACTTGAAATTCTACAAATCATCATTGAACTCTAATAACAACATAATAACATACAAGGAACTTTTTAGGTGTTCATGAACGGTCCTTTGTAGTGTTCAGTGGTTTGTTTTTTTGAGTTCTTGACCCCTTTTACTTTGGGGGGTTATAAGTTTCTCATTTGTAATTCATTTTCAAAAATTGTTAGTGTGTCAAATGCGCCAAGAAGAGGGGTTCAAGTTTTGTTTGGACACAAAAAAACAACAAAGCCTTCCTTTTGGATCCAACTTGCTTGGAGTTTGTAAGTGTTCAATCATTAGCTAGTCTACCCTAAACATTAAACACCTTGAAAACCCTAAAAATTGGTGCCCACATGTTTTAATACCCTAAAAGGTTATCACAAAAGTTCATTTAATACCCTTTGAGGTTTTCAAAAAACCAATTTTCACTCGGGTGAGAATTGACAAGTAGGTTTTCAAAAGGTTATCACCTTATGTGAAAACCTTTGAATCTCATTTTGAAAACCAGATTGAAAAACTTGAAAGTTCTCACTAAAAAAATGAAAATTTCCCAACACTAGTTTAAACCCATTGATGTGCATGTGAAAAGCCCTTCTTGCTCTTTGCCACTACACTTAATTTTGGGGTGCTAAGGTAGAACCACCCATCACCAAACACATAACTATCATCAAATTATTTTAAATATTTTCTTCATTCCTTAACCAATTTGAACAATTTTTGTGTCATTGGTCACACAAACTAGAGGGCTACAATTGTTCTTTGAACATTGAAAGCAAGAGAACTATGTAGAAAACACAGGAAAAAGAAGAATGATAGTTTACTTCAATTTAAAAAAAAACAAAAAGCTCTAATGCCCCTCTCAAATTCTAAGTACATGTTAGTTGTCATTGACCACTACTCTAAATGGTGTGAAAAAAACTTATGAAAGAACACATTGTTACAACTATTGCCAAATTTCTTCAAAAAGAAATAATATGCAGATTTGGGGTTCCAAAGTATGTGATTATTGACAATGGTGGGGAATGAATGATAAAATTTAATATGATGTGTAAAATTTTTGGGATCACCCATCAATTCACTATTCCATAGTGACCATAATGTAATGGTATCGTGGAAAGGATGATTAAAACTTTGAAACATGGACTTATTATTGTTTCAACAACCTACATCTAAGGATTGGATGTTAAAATGTCAAGGATTTTGTTTGGATCTCAATGTGATATTTAAGTAAGTACCAAATATTCACCTTACATGATCCCAACAAGGACTCCAAGATTAATGATTGATAATTGCTTAAGCAAATTAACATAGGTAATTGATGATCAAGTCAAACCTTAAGATTTGGTAATACAAATGATAAGCAAGATGGAGATTGTGGTTCAACTCCATGAGTCTTTTCTTGGAGAATGTGGATTAAACACAAAAGAAATAGAAAAAAAATATGTTGCCAGAAAATGGCACATTATGTTTCATTCTTTTGGAAATGATGTGTGGTTGAAAATGCATAAGCCAAATAAGAAAAAATCCCTTTTAGTAAGTTGGGAGGAACCTCACCTATTTGTTAAGTATAAAGATGGGTAGGGACACTAAGAACATGATGATGGGATAGGATTTTGCATTCTCAAGGACAATGGTGGACAAACTTAATAAAAAACTAAGCAAGATTTATAACCATACCATCATTTGCTTTGAATGTTGATATGAGTGGATATAGATGATATGAGTGGATATATATGATGGAACTGGTTACATATGCGACTTCAAATGAATAATAAGGTGAAAAAGTGAAAAAGATCACCAAGATTGCCCTAATCTGGGGTGTAATGTGAAATGTTGATCATTCATTTGTATGGTGGTTATGTTTACTCAAAGTAGTTATTATATTGTTTGTTTTGCTTTATGGTTGCAGGTGCTTACATTCATGGAACTAGAGGGATTATGGGTGTTTGATCTATTTGTTTTGTTGGTATATTCACAAGTTTATCATCTTTGTTGTTTGCTCTTCGTAGTGAATTTGGCTCAATGCATTCTATGGTGGCGGGAAATTGGAGAAGCTTGGATCATAAAAAGTGAAAATTTAATTGAGCTAAGTGCTTTGGTGGTTTTGAAAAAAGGTTGAATGTTTTGCTCAGATTCTATGTTTTTGGGAAGTTCATAAGCATTGAATTCTAATGTGTGCAATCAATTCCTATCTATTTTGTGTGGTTGGGGAAGAATGCCCCATTATAAAATAAACCTATCTTCTTCTTGGGAACTATTTAGTTTGGCTACGCTATGAGCTTCAAAAGAGGAGAAGTAGGATTAGAAGTAAATTTTAGGGACCAATTCAAGGAAAATGATGAAGAAATATAAAGGTTTCATGAATGGTCTAAGTGACATGTTTCAATAATGTTTGGGCATTGGGAATTTTTGAAAGAATTAGTTGAATTTTATGTTTTTGGATGAGAGTACTTGCATTGGTGTGGAAGCTCCAAAGGGAAAGTGAGATATTGTGGACAAATTTGGGTTGGATGAGAAGAACTTTTGTGTGTAATCTATTCAAAGTTGTGTTTTACTCCTTCGTCCAACTTCCAGGGTTGAATGTTGTTACAAGAATAAATATACCATTCACTATTTCTTCCATATAGTCAGAGTCACAAAATCGAAATGTTCTAATTCCTTGAGGTTTATAGATCAAACTTGTCATGATGTTTGAATGGTTGGAAGATTAGGAAAGTGATGTAGAAAGGTACACTCTTTTGATAATCCCAATTATTATAGAAGTTTATGTAATCAACCATTCGTCATTTAAAATTGCATTATGGTGTCGATATATAATGTAACCCTCTCTTTTTCTTACAATAGGCCTCAAAAGTCATTAGACACAAAGTTGCTACATCCTTAATTTGGGGCTTTCAACTAACTCCAAAAAAACAAGGAAAACACCTAGAAAATGAAGTAGAATTGAAAGATTGATAAAGAATTACGCTTGGCACATGTCCAAAACATGTCATAGGCCAAAAAGAATGAAATATAAATGAATGTTTTAAAATCAAAGGAAGGCACTCCCAAGATCCTCAACATGAATTCTTGCTTTAAAAATGGAGATTTGGTCAAGTGTTAAAAAATTTATCTTGCCCTTGCCCTTGTCTTGATCACAAAGAATTAAGAAATGCATGTCTCAGGTTTTCAAATTTTCATTGTAACAAATTCAAAAATTACTATCAATACCACTTAACAACCTTGGGGGTGCATCACAAGCTTTCACGCACTTTATATTAGCATTTGAGATTTTATAACCTTAAAAATGATTTTGGAATTATATTAATGGTTGCTTTCAACTTATTGCCACAAGCCAGGAAAAGGCCCTATGTAGTGAAAACCAAAGTTTAGTTAGATATTAGACCTTTCATTGTTTCTGAAGGGGTTTTCCAGTCAAGGAGTCCAGACCATTGAAAGGTTTTACCAAGTATTAGAGTTATCTGTAAAGTCATGCCCTCGTGGGTCTGATGCACCACTTATTTGATGCTTTATCCCCTCCTGGCTGTTGTCCGCAAAGTCATGAAATTTTATTAAATAAGGGTATGAAATATTGAAACTCAGCATTAAATGCACCAGACTCGAGAACATTTATATCTACGGTACACATAGCAGCAGCAGTGATTGGTTGAAAGCGTTCAGGAAAAGAAAGGACACGGCAAACTCAGTTTAGCACCAAATTTGGTGCTAAACTGAGTTTCATGCCCCGTTGCAGCCCAGTGTACTTTTTTCCCCGTTTTTTGAAATCTCGTCCCCTATGTGACCAAACAGTGGGTTCCGGTGCGGTCTTTGCCTGACTTTACGGATAGCTTTATTGTAGAGACAACCTACAACAAATTGGAATTGGTAAAGAAACTACTTGTAGTTCATGTAATGGAGCATGATGTTTACCGCACACACATACATGCCTTGATGGAGTCGTTGCCTTTATGACATAAGATCAATTGCTTTTAGACTAAACAAGTTCATGGATTTGAAGGGTTCCGGTAAAGTTTGTTGATGAATGAATAATAATATCCCCAAATACCAATTGTTCTTCTTGCAAAAGATTTGGACTGTGTTGCATCCAATGATTTTAAGGTCCAACAATTGAACATGATATATGTACTTTGTGATAAATGAAGATTGTGTGATTTTTATTTAAGTTATTCTTGTGGCCTCCATGGGTTTGGTTACTGTGGAGTGTGGACTTACTTGCATGAAAAAAATATATCTTGTTGGATTTTCTGGATCATAATTTTCATTATGGAGTTGATGTGCATGTCCACCTGATCCTTGCATGGTTGTAACTTGTACTGTGTACAATATTTTGTTTGTAAAAAGACATGGGTTACAATTGGGTGATCTGTGCCATTGCAGCCATCACCCGTGACAAAGAGATTCACCCATCACACTGTTTATGTGTAGGCCAGAGTGAACCAGCACCCACCAGTGCACCATCCACTGGATGGTTGTTATGACTCAGTTGTGGATGAACCTCAACTGAGTTAATATCTGGTTTCACATATCAATAGACGAGGTTTCACATATTGGTCCTATATCTAGGAAGATGGGTACAAAATAAGTGCTATTAGATAAGTAGGTGGTTTAGAGGCTGGCTTTACTGGCCAGTTGTGGGTTGTTAGTACATAAGTTATAAACCACAACTAAGCTAACAATCATGGTTAGCTAGGGAACTGGAACCCAACAGAAAACTGTTTCCTGATCACTTACCATCCATCCTTGTTGGTGTAGTGGTGACTGCTGCTGGTTCAATGTGGACGTGTGTAAGGATGATGATGCAAGTGGGTGGTTAGTAGTTACTTGAAAAGCAGTTGCGCATGGTGGAATGGCTCCATCCCACACAGCAAGTTCAAATGAAGCAATAATTGGCAGAAAATTAACTCACACTTCATGGCAACACCTGATGACCATTCCTCAAAATGTGGGACCAAATGAAAACTACTACATTCTGTTTGAAAGCCAATAAAAGTCTAAAAGGCTTTTGCTTTGTTAGGTAGTAGCTGTCTTCTCCTGCATACACATCGGCAACAAACCTTCAAGTAAGGTGAGGCACGCCTTTTGATAATCCGGTAGGCAGGGTGGGTTATAAGTTATAACCTTTTAGCTAGAGCTAAGGTAACCAAACCTTAAATGGACAACTTAGATGAAAAGCATAGAAATCATGTGAGACTTTGATGAAACAAATATCATTGGATTAGCAAATGAAAGTGTTGTGAAATAGAAATGGAATATTCATTTTTTGGTTCATCCTTGAATTACCTACACATTTTCAAAGTTTTGATGTGTAAACATCTCAAATGAGCAAGGAGGCCCATACATAATTGCATGGATATTGTAGTGCCTTGGCCATTTCAACACATTTCCATCGAATAATTAATTAAAATTTTAAAATTCATTTCAACAAATGGAAATTCCTGAAATATTCCTGATTTCCTTCACAATATTTTTTGATTTGGAAGAAATAATTTTTGAAAACTTCAACATTTCTGAAAACAATATAATTAGTGTCAAATTGGCCAAGGTACTAGGGTACTTATTTATATATGAGCCCCCATATCAACTTTTATTAACTACATGAATTGGTAACAAATGTCTTCAAGCATAGAAGGTAACAAAACTTGAATCAAACATATGATTGTTTCAAAATGACATCACTGGGGCCCTAAATGTGACATAGTGTAACTAATGGTTAAATGTGTAGAGTCCAACCATGCTATTAGGAGCCACATTTTCTCCCTTAGACCACTACTTTATTCTTAGAATATTTTTTTAAAAAATTTAATACGTTTTTCAAAAAAACTTTAAAATTTTAAAAACTTTTCTTAATACTATTATGTTAAGGGGTATATTGAAAAAATCTCAATATATGTCATTAAAACATATTTTCAAATTGTGCTTTTAGTGTCAAAACTATTTTAAAGCTGCTTTTATGCAACTTTTAAATAGTGGTTACAAGAGGTTAAAAAACATTATATGTATTTTTCACTCATTAAATTCATTCCAAATTTTTATGATATGTACATAATGTATTCACAATAAAATTATATATATTATTATTATTTATATATTTTACAATCCAAAGTTTAAAAAATTAAATGATGGTTAAGATTGCTTTTGGTACATGTTAGTATGATTGCACCTTGCACGATTGTACAAAATGTGTTGCCCATTGTTCAAAATGGTTAACTTGTGATGTTAAAATAATTGTTAATTATTGTAATCTAACTAACTTTTAAACATGTAGTAATCTAAACAACAATATTATTGTGATATTAATCTATTAGCTTCTTGTGAATGATGTGGGCTTTTTCAATGGCTTCAACAACCTATAAATAGTTCACGTCATAAGTGTTGAATTGGGAATGTCATTATGTACCCATGCTAGTTGAATCAAATATATGCATGAATCATTTCATCCTTTTTGTCATGCATTTCGTCTTGCAATTGCTTACATCACAGTATAATTTCAAACTCCATGAATAATTCCATAAAATGGGGCTTGATAAACATTGGCAAGTAGAAATGAATTAGTATAAATCACATTGTGTAACACCTTGCCTTGCTCAACACAATGCTTGATACGCCATGCTTCATCAAAGGCTTTCTTCTAAGCCTTTTCATTTGACGTACAATGTTTGGCAAGGTTTTTTTCTATTTTGTATGCAACTTTTCTTTTTTTTGACACAATTAACTTTTCCTTCCGATATTCCTTCTCTCTAATTGTTACTTGCCTTCACGTTAATTTCTATTCAAGCACATAAATGTAATGATTAGAAATCATCATTATAGATTTTGAATAATCTATGACTGATTCATTTCTGACTCAATGAGTAGACCTAGGCAAAGGGTTAAACAAAATCAAGAAATGACTTATGGCATTACTGGCACCCATTGTTGTGCCATTGCTAAAACTGATCACTACAACAATCATTATAATGGGTAGGTGCACAAATGGGTGTACCAATTTGCCACAAAACCAAAGTCCTTATTTATTCAAAATCTTGGTTAAATTTTGGAAATTTCAATTAGTTTACGTTGATTTCTTTCATATTTTTCCCATGTCATTAATGACACATTTAGAGTTTTTATTTCTTTAAGCATTTAAGCAAAAAAATCATAAAATATTCTTTGTCCAATATGATATGAACTTATGAAAAAATGCTCTTAATTAACCCATTCAAAAGTCCATAAATATAATTTAAAAATTCAACTTATTATTTATTTTATTCCTACGTTTTTTTAAATATGATATCCTATTAATTCCAAGTCCCTAACACAGACGCCATTAGTCAATGGACCGTAGCATAGACCACATAAAAATGGTAGTTAAAGGTGCAATCCATGAATTTTGAATTCAAAAGTTCATGGCTTTTACGATTTTAATTTTTTTCTAAAATGGTTTTATTCATCATGTAAATATTCAAGTTAAGATCTTTAAACCAATTCCATTTTAATAAATTTTAAAACCTATAAAACGACACGGGCATTGCAATGGCAATGACAAGGCAAAATTGGCTTGTGTGACACCCAAATTGGTCCACCCATTTGTGCATGCACCCCAATGCAATTAATGTTGGCTTTCATCACCATAGCAATCATTGTCATGATATCGGTTTGGAACAAATCATTATAATAGTCATTACCACAAAATTGGTGTTAAAACCCAACTTCATAATAGTCATTACTACAAAATTGGTGTTAAAACCCAACCTCATAATAATCATTATCCTAGGACTGTTAGAACCCATTGTTGCAATAGTCATGCCATGTGACTATTAATAGAACCCATCATTGCAATAATCATTGCCACATGATTGTAACAAGAACCCATTTTTGCATAATATTAGGACCCATCACTGTGCAATTATCGAGACCCTTTGCAACTAGCTTGCTAAGACGAAATGTGTCAAATACATTAAATCATGTTTTGTGAACATAAGATTGTTGTTGAGACCCATTGTTTGGGAACTTACTAGATCATCATGTTGAACCACATCAATGGCAACTTTTTGCAATTCATGCCCTTGGGTTTGCAAGTTTATATGATCATTGCTAATAACCATAGTTTGGGAACTTCTTGGGTTGTCACATTAACCCACATTGATGGTGCCTTCTTGAATGAAATGCAACAAACTATCCATCAATTTCCACAAAATAATGGTAGGCATTGGGCTTAGGGTTACCAATGCATTCGCCCAATATTTCTTCAACTTGGAAATCCATAACTTCATGCTCAAACATCAATTAATTTGTTTCCAAAAATTACCTGTTACGTTGCATCTTACTTTCCATTCTCGCTAGGGTTAAAAGCTAGATCCCAATAATCTTGGAGCCTTTGTAGATGTTCAATCTTGTCAACACCTTCTTGAAAATTAAAGACACCAACTGAGCTAGGTCTTCTTTTCCAACCTTCTATTTTTGGTAGCCAAAGTCCAAACATCCTTATAAGCCCCAAGGCAATTTGAAAGGTTTCAACCAAGCAACATCAAATGCTTGTAAAGCATGGCTTGTGTGAAATTGTAAAGTAATCAAATTCAAACCCACATTCTTTGCCTTGTGCATAACCTTTAATGTAACATGAAAATTGTGGCTATCTAAAAGAACTAAATGGGGGTTGGTTTTAGAAAAAATTCTTTAGTAAGCTTGAACAAAGGTTATGAAATGTGATATCCACTTGTCAAATAGAATGGATGCCATCCAAACTTTTGGTTGCATAGACATGTTAACACCATATTCATATTTTTATATGAAGTTACATTTGAATTATTTACTTTAAAAATGTAAAAATTTAGTAAACACCTTAAGGAAGTCATTCCTTGTATATTTTAAGAAGCACATGAAGCACAAGGATATTTTTGAATATGTTATGAAATATTAACATATTTTTAGAATATTTTAAATATATTTTAAATGTATTCTCAAAATGAATTATTGAAACCCTATTTACATTTAAATAAATTATATATTATATATATTTCAATAAATTGCACCTTATATTTTTTTGCATGCCATTTGTAATAAAATGGAAGTGACCTCTTCAAGGCAAACACTACCTTATTGCTTTGATGTAAGACAAGACAAATATCCATTCTCTTTCATAAAATGTTATGGAATGCACATACCTAAAACCAATTCGAACGAGGACAAAAATGCCCCCATTTCTACTAGTTTGAACCTTTCATTCAATGCAATTTCAAATATGTCCCAATGTGTAGTTGCATTGGTCATATGACTTTGCTAGGTTCATGTAACATTTGTAAGGCATAGACCTTTTGCACAACCAACTTTCATACCCCATGTGACTTTAAATGATAGATCAAGATTATAGTTTTTAGACCACCTAAGCCACTCCCACCTAGGAATCCCATTTTGGAAAGGCATTTGTCTTTCTCATGTAATTATAACAACCTTTGGCCACAATTGAATGAATGTAATTGGATGCATGATTGTGTACATAATTTTCACATACTGCACAAACTTTTTTTTTTCTTTCTACAACACTTTTGCCTTGCCTTTTTTTCTAGATTGCATAACTCCATATAAGTAATTCTTGAACAATGTGATAAGCACACCAAACATGCAAGAAACTATTTGGATTTTAAAGCCCAATTCAACTACCTCCATTGCCAAATTCAAGTTTGCATCAACCTAGTTGCCATTTTTCTTCAATTGCATCCTTCATGTGTGCAGTCAATGTGTAAGATCTTTAGCACTTTGAGCACCTACTAAACATGTTTCCTTTAATCCACTGGGTGCTTGGTGAAAAACATCAACATATGCTTGTGCACTTGGTGAATTAACTCTTCGACCCACATTTTTGTTATGTCCATGGTGAGTGACCCTCTAGTGTTGGAGTGATATCAATTGACTACAATTGAAAGAAGTTGAACTTGCTTTTAAAATGTCACATCACATCAACAACCTAGTTGCATCAGATGTAATTAGTTTAACATTTCATGAAAATGAAATCTTTGGAACACTAATGGTAAAGGTGCTAGTCAATTAGGATGCCTTTGTTTGTAAATTAAAGGATTTCAAGCCTCACATGGAATGCATTCCAACTTTTCATCTTTATAATCTAATGAGTTCCCACTTTCATCATTTTCTCACTCTAATCAATGCCCTCTTCTTTTAATTTTGTGTTTGGAAATAAATGGAACAACTATGATTTTCTCATATCTTCACCCATGGTATTATGCATCCTTGTAGTAACTTGCAATAGACATCTAACTAACAAGTTTCCTCACAAACTAATATGAATTGACTTGAAAATAAAGCTTTGTTCCATAATATATGTTAGATTTGATTTTTAAATTGACATATAAGTTTTATTAGTATTCAAATATTTCATTTCAGTTTTTACCTACACCCATTTCTTCGGTGGTATTTGATATTGTGTCATTCTACAAGTATTAAACAATCATCAATCCATTTCAAAGATTGTCACCCATATGCCTAAACGTGGCTTCCACCAAAGTCTAATATATTTGTTAATGAACTTATTAGTTCATTAATTAAACCCCAAACATAACAAGATGTGGTTGTGATTTACCTTTATTTAGTTCTATAATTAAGTGCTCATGAAAGGTTCAATGAGTCAATATAGGCACAAAATTAGGTGTCCAAGAATGGGTATTGTCCATTTTAGGTTTAGTTACCTCACGAGTTGTGAACTTGGGTGTTGTAACTAGCTAATGGAACAAAACACAAGGTTTTTCAACTTGCAATATAACCACCATATTTATGTAGATCTACAACCCATTTAAAACTTGTACATTATGAGATTCTACATTCTCTTTGCACAAATTTTAATTGTCTTTTTGTTTTTATGAATGAGTGATCAATGAAGAAAAACCATTGCCCAAAGAGAGATAAATTTCTTGTATAATTTTCTTCATTCAAAGAATTGATTTTTTTTCCAGCAATTTCTTGCATGGTGGCAAAAAAAATTTCAACACACTAAAAAAATAAAATAAAATGATGTTTTTGATTTTTTTTACCATATTTCAAAGAAATTTGAAAAACATTTGCCAAAAATATGAAAGGATTTATAAAAGGTATTAATTTTACAATGTGAACAGTTGTCATCAATTAATGTTAAATCCTTTCGGGGATGATTTCCAATGATGTTAGGGTAAGGAACTCATAAACAAAAAACATTAGGGTAGAACAGCTGATGAACGAACACCCAAGCGCTCAGGGTAGGCTAGATCCAAGGAGAGGGTTCCATTGTTTTTTGTGTCTAAAGAAAACTTGAACACCTCTGCTTGGCACATCTGACATAGTAAAAATCATCCAAAACAGATTAGAAATGAGAAGTTATGGCCCCCCAAAGTAGAAGGGGTGAAGAACTCAAAAAAAAAAACCACTGAACACTACAAAGCTGGTTCTCAAACACTCAAAAACATTTGTTGGATGTTGTTATTAGAATTCAAAGATGATTTGTAGAGCTGAAGGTGGTGCTCCTATAGCACTTTAAATCATTTTAAATGAATAAGAAATGAAAAAGTTAGAAGCTTTGAAAATAGGAGGGGTCGAAAGAGAAGGAAAAAAAAAAAAAACGTTTTGTGAGTTGGAAAGCTTATTTTTCTTTTTGCTATTTTTTCATTACTCCTTTTCCTTTGCACTTCATAGATGATCTCTAGAACTTAAGGTGACGCGCTCATAGCATTTTAAATCACTCAAAATGAAACACAGATGATGAAGATCTAAAGAAGTGTTTGGTGATAAGGTAGTGACCAGGGATGGGGAGTTCTACCTTAATCCAAAGCTACAATTTTCTTCACCCAGGGAGGTAAAAGTTAATGATATTTTGGAGTAATTTTTAAACCATTTTTCTAAAGAATTTTGAATCTTTTGGCAAAAACCATAAAAAGGATGTGTAAAAGAAAAACCTACAGTATGGACAATTCTGGCCAATTAATGTTAGATCCGTTTGGGGACAATAATAGCCAATGATACAACAGCATGAAACTCATTAAAAAAAGACACTGATCCAATTTTTCTTCACCCAGGAGATAAAAGTTACTTATGTTTTTGAGTTTTTTTTGGGTCATTTTTTGCAAAGAAATTTGAAATTTTTTGGGGGAAAAGATGTGTTAAAAAAATGCCTACAGTATGAACAATTTTCGTCAACGAATGCTGGATCCTTTTGGGAACGATCAAACCAGTGATGCTACAGAAGAAAAAACTCATAAAAAACAACACTGATCAAAAGATGTACAATTTTCTTCACCCAAGACGTAAAAGTTTTGAGTCCTTCCAAGAATGTCATCTCTCTTTCTCTCTCCCCATGTCTCTCTCTCTCTCTCTCTCTCTCTCTGTGTCTCTCACATGTCTACAATAATTCTTCTTCCGTGTTCTCGAGACTGGAGATCAGTAGGGACATGTGGCCACGTTGTGCAGTGTGGGTGTCTCATGTGCACAGAGCATGTAGAAGAAAGATTGCCACCCAAGTCTCTACAAGTACGAGGACTCATGTGGTGGTGGCGCTGCAGCATCTTGTCTTCTTTTATGGGAAGAAGAAGAACAACAAAGAAGAACAACAAGACTTGTTCCTAAACTTAGTTTTCCAGTAGAAGCCCACAGCTGCTACCTATTCAAGAATCCTGCACAGAGAGATTTCCAGTTGCAGATCTTGTTTCATCACAGTTTGTCTAGAATAGCAGCTTGGCACTGCAAAGTTTTCTTTTCTGGAGCAGTTTGTAAACGAGTTTGTTTGATGTGTTTATAGTGTTGGTCGTTTGTGTAAGCGTTTTTCTGTTCAAGATCGAAACCTTCTGCACTCTGCTCGTGATTTGAGGATGTTTAGTTGAATCTGGTGGATTTCTTGTGTGACGGTTGGCTGTGTTCTGCAGCAATCATGCGGCAGCTGAAGTACGCGACTCGCTGGTGAGTGGGATCCGAAGCCCTGCGAGGTTGCTGTTGCATGTGAAGCTGCAGTTGATCATCGGCAAAAATTCAGATACATGGGTGTGTCGGGTAAAGCCAATTCTGCAGCTGCCAGGCTCGCTTTCGTTAGCTCCTCGACGTCAGATCAGCGCGGCCCTGCAGAAAAGAAAAGCGTGAAGCTTGACTTGTTCAAGTACAAGGATCTGGAGGTAGCAACCGGCGGCTTTGCGGAGGAGAATCTGATAGGCACATCTAGCCATGGCAACCTGTACCGAGGAAGATTGGGCGACGGAAGAATAGTGACAGTGAAGCGGCCTTCGCTTCATGGACGAAGGTTGTGGCAAGATGAAGACGCATTCGAGAATGAAGTGGACATTCTCACAAAGGTTTTTAGTAGAAGACTGGTGAACTTGCTCGGATACAGTCAGGATGCAGGAAAGGTGAAGCTCTTGGTGATGGAGTTTATGGAGAATGGGAGCTTGCATTCACAGCTTCATCCACAAAGCAGCTGCAGCAGCGCAGCGGCAGCACCTGATCAGGATACTAGTCCCGAGTCGTCCACCACTTTAAGCTGGCCGCTTCGTGTTCATCTGGCTCTTCAGACGGCCAAAGCGCTCCGTGCTCTCCATTCTTCTTCCCCTCCTATCGTCCACCGCAACATAAGAGCCATGAATGTGTTCATCGATCGGAGTTGGAACGCCAGGCTCGGGGAGTTCGGACTTGCGCGCCGTGCTGTGAGCCAAGACACTGCAGAATTGATTGCGCCTGCAAGGAAAAGTAATTTGTCTTCCATCCCTGAGTCGAGCGAGCCCGAAACCGATGCTGCAGCAGCAGCTCATGACTGCAGCAGAGCAGCTGCAGACTCCGGCGCCGGTGTTTTCAGGATCGTCATCAATCCAGAGACGGATGTGTTGAGCTTCGGCGTGCTCTTGTTGGAGATCATTAGTGGCAAGAACGCCATGTCGCTGAACGCGGATTGCAGTTTATCTAGTCTTGTGGATTGGGCCTTGCCACTCATCAAGCAGGGAAACGCTTTGGCAATATGCGATCCTAGGATTAGGCTTCCATTGTGCGCCACGGCTTTGAAGCATATGGCTACCATTGCTGCACGCTGTTTACGACCCACTGGCTCCAGACAACCGTCTATGAGTGAAGTGGTGGAAGTTCTCACCAAGGTCAGCAAGCTTATCCCTCTGCCTCTATGGAATGGGCATACCACAAGAGTGAAGTCCTCCAACACCCAACACGCTGCTCAACCCAGCTGCTTCATCATGGGTCTTGACAGTCACGCCCTGAATTGTAGAATTGGGAGACTCATCAGGTTACCCATGTGGGTCGGATTCTTGAAAATGAAGAAGCAGAAGAGGCAGAAGAAGACAAAGAAGAAGAACAAGGCTGATCTGGTGATGCAGCAGGGAATAGGCATGAAATCCATAACTGGCAAGTTCAGAAAGCTCAAGCTTAGTATACTCAACACTCCCAATCAGGCCAGCAATGCTGCTGCAGCTGCAGCTCTTAAAGTGAAAGGTGCAAAAGTGTCAGATGAAGAAGCACGAGAACCGCATCCAAACCTGGACTTAGTAGTACCTCCCGCTGCACTTGTTGCTGCTGCTCCGAACGTACTCAGCAACCGCAAACCACTTGAAGTCAATACAAATTCTCAAAGCTTGACAATAGCAAGACCTCATCAGCTCCTCGGTCAGTCTAGAACAGTTCACAACAAGAGTTTAAACTCATGATACTCTACTGTAAGTCTAATATCACAGTGCACTCATATACCTATGCACACAGTTGCATAATATGTCACAACACAGACTTTGTAAATATAATTGCAGAAAGTAGACTTTGTGACTTGTATGACCCAAGGAAATTTATGTGTGCAACAGAGATCAGCTCTCTATAGGGAGCTTGAGAAGTAAGTAAGTACCTCATGAGGAGTAAGTATTTGGGAAGACACTTGCATTGCACAATTGGAGGACTAGTGACACTTTTGTGCTTTTGTCTGCATTAAAGCCCCTTTTTGTAGAGGAATAGAATCTGCTTCATAACACTAGATCTGTGTCATACAGATCTGTGTCTTAGAATATATTTTTGATGAAAATCTCACAAGTAGTACCTGAAGCCATAATGTTCAGTTACGAATCTATAACAGTTTGCTTTCAAAGAGGAACCATCTAGGAGAACATGCTTAGATTGAGCAAGAGATGGAAAAAAAATTGTGCCACTACTGATTCCTGTTAATGACCTTGTATTTTAAAATCAAAAGGATTTCATGAACCTTTGAATTTCATGCTATGTATTTTTCAATTCAAGAGTGGCAATTTTTATTTCACTTTTTGGAACACTAGACAATTGACAAACTGTGTTGGCAGTACCCAGCTTGTCAGTCAGTCCCAAAGGCAGAGGACATGGCAGGACTTTCAGCTGCTCACCAGCAGGTTTGAACTTGGGACCTTTGTAATATCAAATGGGGGTCATACCATAGATTCATCACCCCCCTGGGGGCATGGAAATTTTTGAGAATACTGCTCAGATGCAACATTGTAACATGTATGCAAGAGATAAGACGTGTTCAATGTGTTTAACTATCTATCACAGGGTTGTTTAGAGTGTTTTGATCCTTTCATTGCCAACTCAGGTTGTTTACTCCAACTGCAAGCTATGTAAGCACTAACAAGTCTATTGACAGCAGTAGATTGCATTGTTAAGACTGATATGACCAGTTGTTGCACAGAGCAGCTATGGCTGCTCCCAAGTTAGTTTCAGTATGTTTGGTTCCAAATAGGCACTTGTGGAGTAAACAATTGACTGAAATAGCACTACAAATTTGCACTGAAATTAACAAATGGACAGTTAGACTATTTATTTTCCAATACATTGGTATTAGGGGCACTTGCTGTAGAGTTTATGATTTGTGATATCACTTGCACTTCCAATCACATGCTATCAAGTGCAGCACCAATCAAGCTGTGCATTGTATCACATCTTGTATGCCTAAATGACACCACTTTGCCTAAGCATTTTAGAATGATAGAATTGCACCAAAATGGGCTACAAGGAAACTAAACAGGGAATTAAGAGACCTGGAAAACCAATGAACCATAGTCACAAGCAAAGCTTGTGATGATAGAAGAACCAAAGAATCAAAGGCAGGCAGGCTCCCAATATGCAACAGCATGGTGGTTTCAATGTGCACAAAGAGAACAGAATTAAGGTAAACACTGGCTGTGCATACCAATAAGATCACGTCAACATGAGGTGATCACAACGTAATTTGGAATTGGAGAGTTCTAGCATGGGATGTAACTACCACACATAGGTTCCTAGCAAATATGTCATGTGCTACAAGATTAGCACCCAACACATGAAAACATGCACACAAATTTTCCTTGGTCATGTTATAAACTTCAATTGTCTAACTTAGGTTATAAGCCTAGAATCGACCAAGCAATACCAATTGTTCCATTCCCACCCATGCTCCTTGCAGTATTCATCTTTATCACCTCCTACATTTCATCTTGAGACAAGCACATTCATGTAAATGGGGGTGGTAGGAGATTCAAGTTACATTTGATGATCCTAAATGAGCCAAACATCCATGACAACATTGGGACTACAAAAATGAAAAAGGTGATGGATGCCATGAGAACTCTATGTTTGGAATGGGGGACTTGGCATCCAAGATTTTGGATTTGTTTGGAAAAGTTGAAGGGAATCTATATGCACATGGAATGGGGGCTTCATGTGTGAATGTTCCCATATAAACCTTGTAGCAATTATAGGGTGCAACCTCAACCTTGGGCACTAGGGATGAGTCACCATCCAAGCCTAAGGTGCTAATAATCGCGAAAGCATGCAAACCAAAAAGTGGTTTCACAATGAGATGAGGTGAGACATGCAAGATGTGATAGTTGTTGCAAAACTATGTTCATCATTTTGCTTTTAGCCTCAAGGAGTTGGGCAAATTCGAAGGCCAAGAAGTTAATGTCATCTTAGGAGACAATACTTTTATTTTTAATGACCTTATAGGTTGAATGACATGGAACGGGCTTTGGTTAAAATTCAAACAGAAAAACTTTGGCAAGCAAGGTTGGTGGAGCTTTCTAAAGGGGAATATGCATTAACTACAATTATGTCTACCAAGAAAAACATCTTTGGCAATTGAACTAAACTCAAATGTATGGAAACTATAGACGTATCAACAAGCAAACATAATTTGACAATTATGTTATGCCATTAATAGAAGAGATTTTTATACTATCTACCAAACCAAGGTGTTTAGCATTTTGGTTTTATGATATGGATATCATCAATTGTTTCTTCATGAAGATGAAAAAATAAAGATTGCATATTGAAACATTAACCAAAATGGGAAGGACTATTTGTATTAAGGAAAGGGTTTAGGGTTGGAGTTAAATGTGGGATTGACATCTGGAAAAAAAAGGATCAAGTTTTTCAAAAACCAAAAGATACCATCGGGAAGGACAAAAACTTTTCAAGATATGGATAGATGGGCATGTATGAGTGGTATCACATCCAAACTTGTAAAAAAAACATTGTGAGACATACCCATGTGAAAAGTTGGGACATTTTGGGGTATGTGAAACCTATAGTTTGCTTCAAGGCCAATATTGGGGGAAGGAACATTCAATTAGAGATTCAATAATTTGTTTCACACTGCATGATGTGTGATCAAGTTCATGCATCATAATTCATTCAATACACCTACCCCTCATTTACAACTTCTACCAATCACGGGGCTTGGGTATCGATGGATCTTGGATTTTGTTGGGCCATTAAGCCTAACTATTCATCATAATTGATACGTGTTGGTTATGCTGAACATTTTTTCAAGTGGATTGAATTGGCACCACTCCTAAAGTAGTGAAGGGGTTTATGTGTTTTTTAATTGGTTTTTTAATAGATTTGGTGATCCAACAAAACTTGGGCAAAAGTAGACAAATGGTGATCCTAATTGTCACAAAAAATGACAAATAGACATAAGTAAGTTTTAATGCATTGAAAGTAGAAATTTTATTTTATTCATTGATTAATATAAGGATATTCTTTTACTTTATTATAATAAAGTTCAAGAACCACATTTTTAATATGCATTTAAGTAGATTTCAAAAAAATGGTTTTATATTTATATTAAAAAGCTTTTTTATCTTTTTTTTATGTGAATGTCAGGAATTGCCTCAATTATAAATTGGATTTTAAACAAACTACTTTTTTGGTTTACTTTACCATGTTTTTGCCCAAAAGTGTTCAATCGCAGATCAAAGCACATAATTCCAAAAGAAATTTTTGAAGTTGTGTGAGCAAGCTTTTATTAACCATATGACTATTATTCATGATCAAATGATGAAAAAAGGTTTACAAAAATATGGATTACATAAAGAAGGGGTATACAAATGATTGAAACATACAATTGCCATGGTTGACCATGGGATACCAATTTAATATACAAACATCCCTAGTTTCATTTTCCCCACATTTTTTATATTGCAGGTGTGAACCACAATTGCCAACATCCATATATAGGGATGTGGCCCATGTGGTCAATTTGAATGACTGCAATGTCCAAATTCAAGCTTGTGAATAATGTGTAGCCTTGCTCAAAATAGTCATGCCTATGGCAATGGAGAACTTGACCATCACACAACATTGAGATGCATTATGATGTGCCACCACCTAAGAAGGTGGGTATCAACCCAAGGTTGAAAGGTTTGAACCTAGATGTTATGTTTATTTGTAGCAAATAGCACCTATCGCATTGGGTGTGTAGTTGATCATGTCATTCAACATTTGACAAAGGTTTTACCTTTTGGAGTTTTATTGTTGGAAGGTTGGAAGGGATGGTCAAGTATGGAAAGACCATGTGTGGAATTGTGCACCATGTCACCTCTCACATGTGAATGGCAAGTGGATCCATAATTGGCCTTAGTTCCAATAGGTTTATGATTAATGTCGTGAAGAATCACAAGGTGTTGCAACCATGTCAAGGTTTGTGAGCATTGTTCTAGAAGATGGCATATGGGCTATCTACACCACCATGTATGGAGGTTCCAATAGGAAATTGGGTGTGTTTGCAATGCACCAAATATATGTGTTTTGTTATTTTGTGTTAGGCCTCAATATCACAACATAAACATATTGTTGATTTATATAGTGGATGATTTAAGGAAGGTTGTAATTTGGTTGAACATAAGGGATAGCAATTAGGTGACTAATGACGAGGCTCACATTGCACCTAGGCTATTAAATTTCATCATGTTTAGAACCTAGGTTGTAAATATATTCAATGGCCAATACTTGAAGGTCCATAATAAGGATTTTTGTTTCATTCCATGTTTATGTATTGAGGGTCAATTGTTGACCCAAGTACATCTCCTTTGAAATAGTTTAGACAAGATTTTGCATTATGGAATGTCTATTCATGGAAAATAAGTCGAATTTTTCAAATGAAAGATGTTCGTGAATGTCAAAAAACCTTGTTAAGAATTGTCTTTGAACTTTCCACATATCAATTAACCTTGCATATCAAACACATGTGCAAGTCCTTGAACTTTATTTGTTGTATAAAAATTTACATCTTTGTTCACATCCATGGATTGACTTGTAAATAAGACCAAAAAAATTCACCAATTTCCTTGCCTCATATTTTGATTTTGACATTACATTATTCTCTGAGATAATTTCACATATGAAAGTAACCTAAATAATTCATCCTGAAAGGTATTATGGGACCATGCATACATTATTACTAGGCAAAGTGATAGTACTAATGGTAAATGTGTTTGATAAGCTTAAAATTAAAATATATGTTTTGTAGCTTGTCTTAAACTCTTTGCTGATTCTATGTTTTATGGAATGAACGTTCACCAATTCAATTGTATTTCAAAATGTACCACTCATTTTGTAATCAACTTTTTTTCGTTTTCAACTTTTGTAACTGGTTTACTTTCAACTTATTTAGTTGCAATTGCATCTTGACATGATTACAACATTTGCACTTGTATAGATGTTTGATTCAAAAGATGGAAAAATAAATAAATTCAACGTTAGTTCAACTACAAATTTATTTTATTTCAACTCATATTAAATATATTTGAGTTGACCTTTGGACTTTAATGTTGACATGTAAACATTTGCAACATGTGCATGCATACATCATAGCCATGTGGGATCATTCAATTTGACAAGCTTAAAATATTTTTTGACAATAAATATTTTTCCATGATTTAATGACATGACAAGTTGTAGTCCAATTGGATTGTCTTAATTTGGATTGTTTGATGTTACAACACAAGGATAGATAATATGACAGAAAAGCATATGAAGTTCATATGTCCATGTCACATTAATTGATTATAATTGAAAGCATGTTTCATTATAATGGTAGGTTTGGTTTGAACCTATTACCATGTGGATGTTGTTTGCAACTTGTTAAAGTTGATTTTTTGGTGAAATTTTATGAAAAATAAATTTCAATTATAATTTTGTTGCACATGACATTTGCACCTAAAAACCCTAGTTGAATTTGGAGTTGTAAAAAATACCCTTTTCCTTCTTGTGGGGGAAAAAGGGAATGGGGCAAATGGTAGGCATTGGGGGACTAAAAAAAAAAAAAAAAATGTAAGTAGGAGAAAAAAAAAAGGTTTAAGTCTGAAGGATGATACCTTGCAAAGCTTTTTTCATTGTGCTATTATAAGCCCCCCTTATGTTGTTTCACTTTGTTTAAAGGTTGTTTGCAAATGC